>OGPU01000184.1_pt1 | contig 83212 bp, 73 predicted proteins | sample 1552991 | NCBI WGS metagenome assembly OGPU01 (sample SAMEA2580296, study PRJEB22360) | human gut metagenome | biome: human gut; feature: human-associated habitat; material: faeces | place: Denmark | collected 2008/2010 | reverse complement strand
GTTGGTCTTTCTGTAGGTGCTAACGTTGCAATGGGCAATGCAAAAGGAGCTAATGATAAAGAAAGAGGAGAAAAGATATTGCATTCGGCAATGATTATTTCTCTTATTTCAGGTTTATTTTGTCTATTTTTAGGAATATTTTTTGCTAGAAATCTATTAGAAATAATGTCGACTCAAATCGACTTAATCGATAAAGCTACCGATTATTTAAAGATATATTTTATCGGTGCTCCATTTTTAATGATATACAATTTCGGTTCTGCCATTATGAGAGCTTTAGGAGATTCCTCTAAACCATTGATCATTCTTCTTATTTCAGGTTTAATAAATGTTCTATTCAATATTATATTCACCTACTTCTTCAATATGGATGTTTCAGGTGTCGGTTGGGCTACAGTAATTTCTGAAGCTGTTTCCGCTGTTTTAGTTATTTTCTTTTTATTCCGCAGCAAAATATTTGTAAAATTATCTTTGAAAAAAATACGTCTATATAAAACTGAAACATTAGAAATCATTAAAATTGGCATTCCTGCTGGATTACAATCTTTAATTTTTTCTATTTCTAATGTTCTTATTCAATCAGAAGTAAATATTCTCGGCGCTGATAATCCTGCTATAATAGCTGGTTCTACTGGTTCAAATAACATCGAAAGTTATGTTATGTCTTTAGGAAATGGTATAACTCAAGGTGTTGTATCAATGACTAGTCAAAATTATGGTGCCAAGAATATTCAAAATATCAAAAAGACATTTTATTATGGTTTAATTCTTTCTGCTGGAATTGTAATAATTGGTGGATTATTATCAATTGCTTTAGCAGAACCACTTTTAAAATTATTCACAGAAACAGATGCTGCACTAGAAGCTGGCAAACAACGTCTTTATATTATGGTTAGTTTATACTTCACTCAAGCAATTATGAGTTGCTGTTCATGTCACCTTCAAGGAATGAAATATACAATGACTCCAGCAATAATCACGTTATTCGGCTGTGTCATTTTAAGAATAGTTTATATCTATACAATTTATCGTATGATTCCAGAATTACAAACACTTTCCTGGCTATATGCAACCTATCCAATTAGTTGGGCTTTCACAGATGCAATATATTTTGTAACTATAAAAATTGTTTGGGACAAAACTTTCAAGAAACTAAAAAAAAGCGAGTAATCGCTTTTTTATTTGCCATATTTTTTAAAGTATTCGTTCAATCTATCTAAACCATCCTGAACTAAAACTCTAGGCATAGCTATATTCATTCGTAAAAAATTATAACCATTTCCCCTATATTGAGTACCGCCTGAAAGATATAGACCAGTTTTATCACGAATATCTTTTTGCAATTCATCAGATTTTTTACCAGTTCTTGTAATATCAATCCATAATAAATATGTTGCTTCGCTTTCAACAAGCTTAAATTTAGGTAATTTTTTGTTCAAAAATTGTTTAACGAGCATTTTATTATCATAGATATATTGTCTTAATTCATCAAGCCATTGTTGGCCTTTATTAAATGCTGCTATCGTTCCTTCCATCGCAATAATATTAGGTTCACCAACTTCATCATCATTTATGCCCTTAAACATAATATTGCGGAGAGTTGAATTAGGAACTATAACTGCTGCCGATTGTAATCCAGCTAAATTAAACGCTTTACTACAAGAAATAGCAGTAATGGAAATATCCTGAGCATTTTGGCATGTTGAAGCAAATGGAATATAATTTTTATCAGGATCAGTTAAAGGTCCATGAATTTCATCACTTAAAACTACAACTTCATATTTTTTAGCTAAATCAGCTATTTTAATCAATTCTTCTTTCGACCATATCTTTCCTATTGGATTATGAGGATTACATAAGATTAACATCTTTGTTTTTTCTAATTTAAAAATTTCTTCTAATATTTCAAAGTTAATCGAATATTTATAATCCTTATAAATCAATGGACATTCAATAGTATTTCTTTTATTATTTTCTATTGAGTGAAAGAAAATATTATATACAGGTGTCAAACATACAATATTATCTCCAACATCAGTAAATCTTCTGACCGCTGTAGAAATAGCTGGAATAACTCCTGTAACAAAACAAAGCCAAGATTTATCTATATCAAAAGAATATCTTTCTTTCCAAAAAGAAATATATGATTTATACCATTCTTCTGGAATAATGGAATACCCTAATGCACCGACATCAATTTTTTTATGTATCGCTTCAAGAATTTCTGGACATACTTTAAAATCCATATCAGCAACCCACATCGGTAACTCACCTTCTTTGATATCCCATTTCAATGAATTGCAATTTTGTCTATTAATAATCTCATCAAAATTATATTTCATAAATAACCTTACCTTGTAATTATTATATTTGTTTTTTTCGGATCAATCTTCTTATCTTCTAAAATTATTTCTCCAATTTCTTTAGCTCTTATTGTTCCACCATATGGATTTTTTACACTATCGATTTTACTATTAATTTCAACTTCAACTGTCGAATATTCAAAAGCTAATGTTGTATCTTTTAAAATGCAATTTTTCATCGCTAAATTTTCCATATAACAAAATCCTTGCAAAGAAGAAATTGTCGAATCTATTATCGTTATATTTTTTGAATTCCAGCCAAAATATTCACCATCGATTTCACAGTTTATAATCACAACATTTTCACAATTCCAAAAAGCATCTTTGGAATTTAAATGACTATTTTTTATTACTATATTTTTACCACCATCAAAAACATAATTACCATCAATCGTCATATTATCAACAGTAATATTTTTTGAATTCATTCCAAAATAATCACCACGTACATATATGTCTTTAGCAGAAAAACCATCACAATTCCATAAAGATTCACTGGCATTATTCAAATTGCAATTTACCAAATATATATTTTTTGACCTTCTAAATATTTTAGGACAATCTATCTTTGAATTTATTATGGATATATTCTCTGTATACCAAATTCCTGAACGAGCAGTTTCATTAAAAACACTATTTTCTACTTTGATGTTATTTGAATACCAAATCGGATATTTCCAAGAAAAAGTTGAATTTTGTATATGATTATTCTTACTTTCTTTTAAAGGAGATTCACCATCTTCAAATGTGCAGTCTTCAATTTCAGCATTTTCAATTTGAAAAAGAGCTCTTTCTCCAACTAAAACTTTATTCTTAATAATATCCATATAAACACCTCTTTTTTATTATTATAGTTTAAGACATTCATTTATTCAATTTATGTGATTTCAAAATAATTACTAATTTATTTTGTATTTTTTTTGTAAAGTTATTTTAAATACATAAAAATAAAGTTAAAATGTAGGTAAGGATAAAATAATGAAAAAAAAGACAATATTAATCACACTATTTAGCTCTATATTCATACTTATTAGCAGTGTCATAGCTTTTCTTATTTATGATTTTCACTATGAATTTAATGGTATTAGAACAGCTGATGAAAATTCTTTTTCCTTAAAATTTTCTTCGATGAATTCCTCAGATAATCACGAATTAAATTTAAAACAAAACGACTCATTAAACATTTTCTTTTCGATTAATAAAGGAAAAGCAAATCTTATTATTACTTATTTAGAAAATAATTCAACCTTATTTAAAGGTAAAAATATAACAGTAGGTAAATTTCTTCTCGATATAAAAGATGATGGAAACTATCTTCTTTCAGTATATGCTAAACACGCCTCGAGCTTTATTAATATAATGAAAAACAGTGGAGAATAATTATGGAAAACATGATTGAAATTAAAAATTTATATAAGCAGTTTGGTGATATTCAGGCAGTTAATAATCTATCTTTCAAAGTAAAAAAAGGTGAATTATTTGCTTTTTTAGGTGTAAATGGCGCTGGTAAATCAACAACAATCAACATTATTTGCGGTCAATTAAAAAAAGATAAAGGCGAAATACTTATTACAGGAAAAAGCTTAGATGAAAATCCAACTTTTTTCAAAAATATTTTAGGAGTGGTTTTTCAGACTTCTGTTTTAGATAAGGATCTAACAGTTTATGACAATTTGCAAAGTCGTGCTTCCTTATATGGAATTATTGGAAAAGACTTTCAAAATCGATTAAATAAATTATCAGAGATTTTAAGTTTTAAAGACCTTTTAAAACGGCCTCTTGGAAAACTTTCAGGCGGGCAAAAAAGAAGAATTGATATCGCCAGGGCTCTAATCCATAAACCAAAGATATTAATTCTCGATGAGCCTACAACTGGATTAGATCCTCAAACACGAACATTATTATGGGATGTCATCAATAATTTAAGAAAAGAAGAAGGCTTAACAGTATTTTTAACAACTCATTATATGGAAGAAGCTGCCGATGCAGATTATGTCGTAATTATAAATCATGGACAAATTGCTGCTGAAGGTACACCGCTTGATTTAAAAAATAAATACACTGGCGATTTTTTAACACTTTATAATGTGAATGAAGAAGAAATAAAACAATTGAACCTCAAATACACTAAAATACATAATGGTTTTAAAATAGAAATTCCCAATACATCTTTTGCTACGAAACTTATCTATAATTATCCAGAATTATTTCAAGATTACGAGATTATAAAAGGAAAAATGGATGATGTATTTTTACAAGTTACCGGTCAAAATTTAACAGGAGAGAAAAAATGAATAGCTTAATAATCCTCTGCAAAAGAAATATTAAAATATATTTCAAAGATAAAGGACTATTTTTTGTTCTTTAATCACTCCTTTTATTCTTTTAGTTCTCTATGTAACATTTTTAAAAAATGTTTATGAAACTTCTTTTTTAACAGCTATAGAATCAATTAATATCGATGTTCCAAAAGAATTGATTAATAGTTTTGTTGGAGGACAACTAGTCTCATCTTTACTTTCAGTTACATGTATTACTGTCACATTTTGTTCAAACCTTATAATGATAAAAGATAAAACTAGTGGTGCTATAAATGATTTTAAAATCTCTCCTGTAAAATTTAAAATTGTTGGTTTGAGTTACTTTTTAGCGACTTTATTCTCAACTTTGATTATTAATTTTTCTGCCATGATTATTTGTTTCATCTATTTAGCTTGTACAGGATGGTGTTTATCTTTTATCAGCATAATAAAAATTATAATAAATATAATTTTACTCACAACATTTGGTACTGCCTTATCCTCCTGCATTAATCATTTTTTAACAACTGATGGTCAATCCTCCGCTGCCGGAACAATAGTTAGCGCAGGATATGGTTTTATTTGTGGCGCATATATGCCAATATCAAGTTTTAATAAAGGATTACAAAACTTTTTAGGTTTTCTACCAGGAACATATGGTACAAGCCTTATGAAAAATTGCTTCTTAGAAGGAAGTTTATCAAAAATGATAGAACTTGGATTTCCACAAGAAGCAATTAATGGAATTAAAGATAGTGTAGACTGCAATTTATATTTCTTTGGTAATAACGTTAATATTCTTACAATGTATATAATTTTAATTTCAAGTATAATCGCTTTTATCGGAATATACATACTGATAAACGTTTTTTCCGGGTACAAAAAAAATAAGTAATCAAGCAAAAAGAAGCGATTCATTTCAGCGCTTCTTTTTTTAATCTTCAAGATATTCCTTCATCTTTTTCATCAAAGAAACAACATGTCTATAAGCACCACTATTTGACAAATTTAAAATATCAGCAGCTCTAGAAACAGAAAATCTATTATAAGCTATATCAGATAAAACCATTCTTTCTTCCATATTACAGTTATCATCTACAAAGCTTTTTAATTTCTTCATCAAGATTTTCGTATCTTGTTTTTCTGTAAGTTCTTTAATACCTGGAACATACGGGTCTTTAATATCTATAGGACACGCATCAACCAATGAAAGTGATTCAATATCAATAATATATTTATACTCCCTTTTCAATTTTCGGCTTTTTTCATATGTCAACCATTTTATTGAATTAGATAAATATGAACGAATAAAATGTTCAAAATCTCCTTGCTCTTCTTGATAGCTATTCAACGCCTTATAAGCAGCCAAATATAGTTCATCCATATAATCTTCAACAGGATATCCAAATTTTCTTGAATAAGTTAAGGATAATCTATCGATAATCGGTTGAATTCTCGAGAAAAATTCTTGTTTTGCTAATTCTTCCCCTTGCTTGGCAATAAATGCTGTTTCTTTCAATGTTTTTTCTTTAAAATCAACATTGACATATTCTAAAAATTCCATGTACTGCTTGCTCATTATTCATTATTTCCTTCTAGATTGTATAGCTCCACTAATCATAATTGCGCCTGCAACAGCAGCATTTAAAGATGTTATAGGACCTTGTATTGGTATTCTAGCAATAAAATCACTATTTTCTAAGGTAAGTCTACTAGCTCCCCTTCCTTCACTTCCTATAACAATTGCCATCTTTCCTTTATAATCAATTTCATCATATAAACGGTCTCCTCTTCCATCTGCAGTAACAATCCAGTATCCATTTTTCTTTAAAGTATTCATCGCTTGGACAATATTTGTCACTTGGATTATTGAAACAAATTCTTCAGCACCCGTACTGACTTTTGTAACAGTTGGAGTCATTTGAATTTGTCTATCTTTGGAAATTATAATTGCATCTACCCCAAATGCAGCAGATGTTCTTATAAGCGATCCAAAATTATTTGGATCTTCTATTCCATCTAATATTAAAATCAAAGGTTGTTCTTCTTTTTTTTCATTTAAAAAATCTTTTAAATCTTTATATTTAAATGGTTCAACAAAAGCTACAAATCCCTGATGATTTCCAAACTTTGTTATAGAATCTAATTCTTTTTTATCAACAATTTTAAAAGGGACATTTTTATTAGCACATTTATTAAATATTTCGCTGTTTTCTTTTTGTTTTGTCATCAAGACTTTTTCAATTTTTCGTGTTCCATCTAAAACACTTCTAACTGAATTTAAGCCATAAACCATATCAAAAATACTTTTCATACATTCTCCTCACAAATACACATTACATATTTTATCTCTTTATTGCAATATAAAAAATTGCCTTTTTTTAGCATTTTTTAATTTTGAAACAAATATGAAACTTTTATAATAAAATTTAAGATTTATTTATATTTTTTTGAAATTTTTTGAAACTAATCAAATCTAATATTATTATAAATTAAATCTAAAGGCTTAGTCGCTTCTCTTAAATTATCAGAATATGCAGTAACTTGAGATTCGCTAACTTTTTCCAAAATAATAACCATTTTCAAACAATCCATATCTCTATAGGTAATCAATGAAGAAGAGATATGTTTTACTGTAACATTCAAACGTTCGGCAATTTGTAAAGCAACATGAAGCGCTGGAGTTTTAGCATCCAAAATCAATACAATTTCTGGATTCTTTTTACTCGTCTTCTTTTCAATTTCAACGAACAAGAATAATACAGCAAATGAAAGTATTGTTACTAAAAATCCTTCCAAAATAAAGCCACACCCAATTGCTAATCCTATGCCACCACAAAGCCATAAGCTTGCTGCAGTAGTAAGACCACGAATTCCTGTGCCATTTTGCATTATTGTTCCAGCGCCGATAAAACCTATACCAGAAACAACTTGAGCAGCTAAACGGGCGGAATCACGACTATATCCATTATTTACAGGAAAAGCAAAAATGGATAATCCCATAATTAAAGAAGCACCTAAAGCTATCAAAACATGGGTTCTTAAACCTGCCGCATGTCCGTGAATTTCTCTTTCTGTTCCAATAATTGAAGCGCATATAATAGTACAAACAGCGGTTATCAGGAAAAACAAAAAAACGCCCCATCCACCTAAAGAAGGATTATCTACTAAACTTAAAATCCATTTATCAACTGGATTTAATTCACTAGGATAACTTTCAATAATGGATAAAGCGTTCATATTTTATTATCTCCTATAAAATCTTTTTTTCGATAAGAATCGCTCTAATTTTATCGGCCTCAGAATAGTTTTTTTCTAAACGAAGTGTTTCAAATTCTCGATACAATTTTAAAATTTCTTCATCGATAGTTGGTGTTTCCAACTTGAGACCTATTATATCATGTAAGCGGTTAAAAGTAAAATAAAGCGAAGAAATCAAATTTTCTTGTTTTTGTCTGATAGCATTATTTAAGTCTTTTACCAATTTGTCAAAGATAGCTAAAGCATTAGGAACATTGAAATCATCTGCTAAAGCTTCCATAAATGGATCATAATATTCTTCTAATAATTCACCATCTTTTAGTTCATGATATTTGACAAATAAATCTGCGCTCTTTTTGCAATTGGTATATTTTTTAATTTCATTTTCTGCTGCTTTTATTGATTCATCAGTATAGACTAATGGAGAACGATAATATCCTTTTAAAACAAATAATCTGAAAATATCAGGGTTATATTTTTCCAAAAAGTCTTTCATATAGACAACATTGCCTAATGATTTACTCATTTTTTCATCGCCCATATTTATAAAACCAACATGCATCCAATTGTTTGCTAGTGGGCTATTATAAACAGCTTCAGATTGAGCTCTTTCATTTTCATGGTGGGGGAACTTCAAATCGAAACCGCCTCCATGAATATCTATCAAAGGTTGGCCGAAAATTTTATTTATCATAACAAGGCATTCTGTATGCCAACCTGGTCTACCATCACCAAAATCTGCATGGAATTTAATTCCATCATCATCAGTTTTTTTCCATAAAACAAAATCCATTGGATATTTTTTATTATCAGTAACTGCTATTCTCGTACCAGCGATTAAATCATCGATTTTTATCTTTGATAAAGATCCATAATCCTTTACTGACTCGACAGAAAACAAGACATCATCTCCAGCCTTATAAGCAACATTTTTATCCAAAGCAAGTTGAACGAATGCAATGATATCATCCATTGTTTCACTGACACGTGGATGGCAATATAAAGGCAAAATATTCAATTTATTTAAACTATCTTCATAAGAAGTAATATAAAAATTAGATAATTCCTTTTCGGTTTTATGCTCTTTTAAAGCCGAATTAATGATTTTATCATCGATATCAGTATAATTTGAAACTAGTTTTACATCGTATCCTAATTCCTTAAAAAAACGATGTACTAAATCAAAAAATACTGGAGGTCTAAAATTACCAATATGACCATAGTTATATACAGTAGGTCCACAGTAATAAATGCTTACTTTATTTTCAGCAATTGGAACAAATGGAACTACTTTTCCTTGATAAGTGTCATAAATTTTAACATTAAATTTCTTCATCTTTCTTTTTCTCCATATTTTGAAGTCTATATAAATTATAATACATTCCGTGAACTTTTAATAACTCTTGATGGTTTCCACTTTCAATAATTTTACCTTGAGAAATTACAAAAATTTTATCTGCATGCTTTATCGTTGATAAACGGTGAGCAACAATAATCATTGTACCAATATTCTTCATTTTCTTTAAGGAATTTTGTATTAAAACTTCTGTTTCAGTATCAATATTAGCAGTGGCTTCATCCATAAGCATGATATTTGGATGATATAAAACAACTCTTGCAAAAGAAATCAATTGACGTTGTCCCATAGAGAAATTATTTCCTCTTTCTTGAATCATTTCATCATATTTATTTGGAAGTTTTTCAATAAAATTATTTGCTCCAACGTATTCGCATGAAGAAATAACATCTTTTTTATCAATTGCATTATCAAAAAGAGAAATATTTTCTGATATTGTACCCGCAAATAAAAAGACATCTTGAAGCATTGAACCAATATGTTTTCTTAAAGAATTCAATGTATATTCACCTATCGGTTTATCATCGATAAGAATTTCACCTTTTTGTGCTTCATAATTTCTAGTAATTAAAGAAATAATCGTACTTTTTCCCGCGCCAGTAGCACCGACAAAGGCTGCAGTTTCACCTGGATTAATTACAAATGAAACATCTTTCAATATCCATTCTCCTGGAATATAGCTAAACCAAACATGTTTAAACTCAACTTTTCCTATCAGTTTATCCACATCTTTGGCATCTTCTTTATCTAAAACTTCAGGTTTAACATCTAAGATAATGCAAATTCTTTCCATCGCTGTTAAAGATTCTTGGAAAGAATTGAATTGTTCAGCAAAACTTGTCATCGGATTTGAAAATTGACCAGCATACAAATAGAAAGTCAATAAATCAGCAGCAACATATTTTCCAGCTGGATCATTTATTATAAGATTTGAGCCATATAAAACTATTATAGCAACTGAAACTATATATAATAAATAAAATAATGGTCTAAATACAGCAAAGAAAGATACTTGATGAAGATAAGCTTTTAATAAAGAATTATTCTTATCATCAAATTCATCTAATTTTCTTTTCTGCTGATTAAAAATTTGAGTTGTTAACATACCTGAAATGTTTTCTGCTAAAAAACCATTTAAGCTTGAAATACTTTTTCTTGTTTCGCGAAATACTTTCTTAGAAATAATTCTAAAACCAATAACAACACCAAAAGAAATTGGAATAAAAATAATTAAGATTAATCCTATCTCCCATGATGAAATTAAAACTTGTACAACAGTAAAAATCAAAGAGAAAAATGAGCGAACAAAACTAGGAATTACATTAGAAAACAAATTATTTATTTTCGCTGTATCATTGGTAACTCTTGTTACAAGCTTGCCTACAGGAAGCGAATTCAATTGATTTATAGAAAAATTTTCTATATGTTCAAATTCTTCTGTTCGCATTTTATAAATTATGTTTTGACCAACTTTTTGCATTATCATTGTGCCATAATATCCCATAACCAAAGTAAGAGTGATAGCTGCTAAAAAAACTGAGCACAATATTACTAATTCTGTAATTTTTCCTTCGGTAATAAATGTTATTCCTAAACCCATAATACGTGGTTCAAAAGAATAGATAGCAATTGCCAATATATCGATAAATAATCCAAAAATAAATATAGCAAGTTCCGGTTTTAAATAAGAATACAATCTTTTAAAAAGATAGGAATCCTTATACATTTTTTCTTTAGAATTAAGTTGCTCTTCAAGTGTCATATTATTTAACCTCCTTTTCTAATTCCTGGAGTTTAACAATATCTTGATAAACTTTATTATCGGCGAGTAGCTCAGAGTGTGTGCCAAAACCAACAATACTACCTTCATCTAAAACAATTATATGATCCAAATCTTCGACTGCAGAAATACGATGGGCAACTATTAAAGTTGTTTTGCCTTTTCTTAATCTTTTTATATTAGAAAGTATTTCTTTTTCAGTTGATGAGTCAACTGCGCTTACTGAATCATCTAAAATTAATATTTGTGGATCTTTAGCAATAGCTCTTGCCATTGAAATTCTTTGTTTTTGCCCACCAGAAAGAGTTACACCTCTTTCTCCAATAACCGTATTATAACCTTCTTTAAAATCTTTAATGTTGTCAGCAACACAAGCAAATCTAGCTGCCATTTCAATTTTTTCTTTATTTAGGCAAGGATTAGAAAAAGCAATGTTATCTGAAATAGAGCAAGAGAACAAGAATGTATCTTGTGCAACATAACCTATTGCTTCTCTTAGTTTATGTGTTGTCCATAAATTGATATCTTTTCCATCGATAAATACATGTCCATCTTCAACATTATATAATTTTAAAATTGTATTGACGAAAGTTGTTTTTCCACTTCCAGTTCTACCGATAATGCCAATGTTTTCTCCTGGTTTAATATCAACATTAATATTTTTTAAAGCTGGAGAAGAGCCATCTGGATAACTGAAAGTTAAATTACGAATAGAAATAGCTCCTTTAACCTCATTATCATCTTTAAGACCTTCTTTATCCTTTACAGTAATCTTAGTATTTAATAGTTCAGTTATTCTATTACAACTAGCTTTTCCTCTTGATGCTGTAGATATCAAAAAAACTATTGCTAAAATCGGCCAAACTAAAGTATCAAAATAACCATAGAATGTCGATAAATTACCACCAGTCATAGTAGTTGTTCCAGGAATTTTAACATCATTGATAATGAAAATACCTCCTACAACTATAATTAAAACTGCAGAAATATAAATAATTGCATTAATTATCGCCGTATAAAGCGAATCAAGTTTAATAAATGCTATGGATTTTTTTCTATTATTATCTGCATGTTTAGCAAAATTGGATAATTGTTCTTTTTCCTTGATAAAAGCTTTTATCACTGAAATTCCTGAAAAGCTCTCTGTGGTAAAATCAGAAAGATTTTCAAAAGCTTGCTGATTTTCTTCATAAGTTTTTGTTTCATATTTTTCTAAAATATTGCCTGAAAAAATCAAAAATACCATCGGTACTGCACTTACTAAAGCTAATGCCCAATTCATTTGTGCCATATAAATAAAAGCCATTGATCCTAAACAAACAACATCAATTAAAAACATAACACCAGCGGAAAAAGTTTCTCCAACTGATTCAACATCATTTGTTAATAATGCCATAAGACCTCCCGTCTTATGCGTTGTGTAGAACTCTTTAGGCAAATTTTCACAATGAATAAAAAGCCTTTTTCTTAAATCAGACTGAATTTTATAATTGACGCCATTGATAAATAAACGCCACACTATTCTGCCGACAAAAACTGCTATTCCTATTAAAAAAATATATAAAACATTTTTAGCAATTATTTCCGATGTTAAAGTTTTATCACTTATAGCATCGACTAAATCACCTATTATCTTTGGAAGAAACAATTGCGTAACATCGACCAAAATTAAAAATAAAATTCCAAAGAAAAAACAATACCAATATTTTTTATAATAGCAATTGATTGTTTTATTAAAAATCATAAACATCCTTTCTATTCTAGAAATGATACCTTTATTGCTAATCTAATTTTCTCAATAGTAGTATCATCCAGATGAATTTTTCCTTTTTCTTTATTAGGAAGTCGAGAAATCCTTCTTTTGCTTATTGAACGTATAGCATCTAGCTTTAAATAACTATGAACACCATCATAGCCTAATCCTTTTATTTCGCCTAAATCAAAAGTTAAAAAAGAACCTTTTGTATCGCTACTAGAAAGAGGAATAACTATAACATTTCCTAAATCAATAGCCCAGCAGACACAATAATGTCCATGGGTCTTATAATCTGAAAGCTCAGCACCAATATTGATACCGAATTCAGCAAAAATAATATCACCTCTAGTAAGATCATCTGGCTGAGTGGAATATCCTGATTTTTTATAAGACTCTTCAAATAAAGCAGTTTTTCTAAAAAGCCAATTAACATATTCTTCAGCGATATTATTGTCAACATTTTTTAGTTTTTTATCTAAATCTTTTTTAAATTTGAAAGTTAAATCTTTAAGACTTTCATTGCTGGAAAAACGCATATATAAACCTCAATTTATATATATGCAACATAAATTTAATTCTTAGTGTAACGGGAAATAACTCCAACGACTTCGCCTTCAAAATCATAAATGCTTGTATTGACAATTTTTACTTTAACAAAATCACCAACATCCAAAGGTTTATCTGAATAAACAAATAAAGCTCCATCAATATCATCTGGTGCTAAAAAATAACATGTAGCTTGGTAAGCTAAAGAATCTTCATCATAACCAGTGATAATCGCTTCAACTTCTTCGCCCAAATGTTTCTTATTTTGTGCATAAGATATTTTAGCTTGTTGTCTCATTATCTCATTATAGCGTTTAGCTTTAATATTCGAATGAATTTGATTTGGAAGACTATAAGATGGTGTACCTTTTTCTCGAGAATAAGTGAAAACACCTAAGTGATCAAACTTTGCAAATTCAATAAAATCTTGTAAGCATTTAAAATCTTCTTCCGTTTCACCAGGGAACCCAACAATTAGAGTTGTTCTTAAAATTGCATTAGGAACTTTTTCTCTAATTTTCAAAATAAGATTTCTTAGATATTCACTATTTCCACGACGATGCATTGTCCTTAATAAAGAATCAGAAGCATGTTGAATAGGAATATCAAAATATGGAGTTAAGCGAGGATTACTAGCAATAAGATCAATTAATTCATCAGTAATTTCATCAGGGTATAAGTAAAGCAAACGAATGAATTTAAATTCTTCGTGCTTTAAGGCTTCCTTTAATAAGGTACATATATTTTGTTTTAATTCAGGATGATCAGTGCCATACCTTGTTGTATCTTGAGAAATAATAACTAATTCTTGAATTTTATCCTTGGCAATATCATCCATTTCTATTTTTAAAGTTTCTAACGGAATAGAATGAAAACTACCACGAATAAGAGGAATCATACAAAAAGTACAACGATTATTACAACCATCAGAAATTTTCAAATATGCTTGATATGATGGTGTAGAATAAATTCTTTTTGTATTTTCAATATTTCCAGTAAGCTTAACCTTATCGACAACGCTTTGAAATTTAATTGAAAAATTAGGATAATCATGAATTGGAATAATTGCATCAATAAATGGTTTATCCTGTCTTAATTTTTCTTCATTTCTTTCTGGCAAACATCCGACAACAACAAGAGGTTTTCCATATTCATGGGCTTCATCAATAACACCATAAGCTTCTTTAATTGAAGCAGCTAAAAAACCACAAGTATTGATTACTATGACATCTGCAATGCTTAAGTCTGATACAATATTGAAACTATTTCTTGCAAAATAAGACAATATTTCTTCACTATCAACTTGATTTTTTGCACAACCTAATGAAATTAAACCAATATTCATTTTCATATCCCCCATTTTTTAATAAAAATATACATTAATTTATATATATTAATACTTATAGCAAGTTAATTCAATAATAAAGATGCTAACTAATATGTAAGCTTACGAATAATTTAACAAGTTGTTTCTTCAAAAAAATAATCTTTATCATTGCTTATTATTAATAAAAGATATTTTCTAAGAATTTCATTTTTTATTTTATTCTAAAATGTATTTTTTTATATAAATTTATTGCCATTAAATTAAATGTTAATCAGTAGCAAATATCTTATTCTTTTTCACTTATATATAGAAAAATTTATGCTATACTATTTAAATATGGGGGGGACTTATGGGACAAGATAAACACCAACCAAAAGACAACAAAAAAAAGTTTACATTTTCAAATGATGCTGAAAAAACATTGATTGGAATAATGATATTTTTAATTTCAATAATCGGACTTTTAAATCGCGGTTATGTCGGTGAATTTCTAACGTATATCATGGTGTATATTTTCGGTGTATTCTATTTTATTTTCTTTATAGGATTAGCCGCATTTGGACTGACATATGCAATTAAAAGAAAAGGTTTTTCTATCAAAGTAAACCTTTATCTTCTTGGCGGCATTCTTTTAATTTTTTCATTGATGATTGCTGCTTCAATTTCTATGGAAAATCTTGAACTCACCAACGTATTCACAACATATAATCATAGAATCAGCTATATTTCTTCATCGTTATTTAACATCAGTGATCTAACAAAACTCGGTTATACTGGCGGTGGGTTTATCGGAACATTTTTTACCGCTTTATTCAACACTGCTTTCACTTCTCTTGGAACCCATATAGTTGCCATAATTTTATTTACATCAAGCATAATTATTTTAATGAAAAATCCACTTCAAAGACTTTTTTCTTGGTCTAAAAAACGTAAAGAAGAGAAAAGAAACAGAAAGAGTTTGGATTTAGAAAAATTAAATGAAGAAAATATCAATGATAACGAAATTGAAGTACCACTAATTAAAAATCCTATTGAACAAGACGAAAAATCATTAGAGAATTATCCTTCTGAATATAAAGCTTCACCATTTAAAACTTCTTCTTTTGACCCAAAGAAAACTTTTAATACTTCTCCTAATGTCAATTCTTCTTCCCCTTATAGCAATCAAATTTTACAAGAGCCACTTGTTGAAAAAGAGGAGATTAAAAATGATGAACCGGAAGAAAAATCCCCTATCAACCTATCCGCTCATAATGATAATCCTTTTATTGCTGATGAAATAAATTATACTGATAAAACTAATATTAAAGTAGAAGAAAAATATAGTAACGTCCCTGATGTAGAAAAAGAAGAAGTGAAAGAAAAATATAATGAACCAGAAGATTCTTATGTTCGCCCTTCACCATTTAAAACTTCTTATTATAAAAATAACACTCAGATAAACTTTGTGAGCAAAGAACAACCAACTATAAAGAAAGTACCTAACCCTGCTCCTTTTGAAGATACATATAAACAACCTGAAGTTATCGAAGAAGAAGTAAATAATGAATATACAATTCCAGGATATGAAGATCGAATTAAACCAGCTCTTCCTCCATCTAACGAAAGAAAATATATTTTACCTGGTGTAGATATGCTCTCCCTTAGACAAGATGACAGCAAAAACGAAATCAATCAAACTGCAAGTTTAGAAAGAGCTAAACAGATCAATCAAGTATTTGATAATTTTAAAATTCATGCTTCAGTTATCTCATATAATATCGGGCCTTCTGTTACTAGATTTAATGTTAGAACCGACCCTGGTGTCAGAGTTAATTCTATCGCCAGCTTGACAAATGAAATTCAAGTAGCTTTATGCGGTGATAAATCAGTTCGTATAGAAACAGTTGTTCAAGGTAAAGATACTTCAGGTATCGAAGTTGGTAATAAGGAAACTACCACTGTCAATTTCCGTGATTGTTTTGCCTCATTAAACAATCAAAACGCTGATAAATTAGTTATTCCACTTGGACAAGATATTTCAAAAAATGTCATCTCTATATCGATAGATACTTTTCCACATCTATTAGTAGCTGGTACAACAGGTAGTGGTAAATCAGTTTTCATACACTCTATTATCATGACTCTTATCATGCGAAATTATCCTGATGAACTCCGCCTTATTCTCATTGACCCAAAAAGAGTTGAATTTGCTAAATACAGCAATATTCCACATCTATATTGTCCAATTATTACCGATGTAATTAAAGCTGGTCCATGTCTAGCTAAACTTTGCAATGAAATGGATCGTCGTTTCCAAATAATGGAAAGAGAAGCTGTTGTCAATATCAAAGAATATCGTCAAGCAATTAAAGATAAAAAAGATAAAGAAGTTTTACCAAATATAGTTGTCATAGTTGATGAATATGCTGATTTAGCACAAAGAAATCAAAAAGAAATTGAACCGTTAATTCAACGTATTGCTCAAAAAGCCCGTGCTTGTGGTATTTATTTAATTATCGCCACACAAAGACCAAGTGTAAATGTCATCACCGGGGATATTAAAGCAAATATTCCTTCCAGAATTGCGCTTTCTGTTTCTACATCATTCGACTCCAAAACTATTCTCGATGAAACTGGTGCTGAAACACTTCTAGGAAAGGGCGACTTATTAGCTAGAATTCCAACATCTAAATCATTGATACGTGTCCAATCAGCTTTTGTCGACAATGATGAAATTACTCGTGTTACAAATTATTTAAGACAACAACAAAAACCTGTTTTCAATCAAGAATTTTTGAACTTGAAAGCTGAGCCTGATGAAAATTCACTAAACGATGGTTCAGGCAATTATTCAATGGAACAAACCCATGAGAAAAATCGGGCTGACCCACTATATCCTAAAGTTCGGGATATGGTTCTCTCTTCCGGAGTCGCTTCATCAAGTTATCTTATGCGTATGTTCCACCTAGGATATGGAAAAGCAGCTAGTTTTCTTGATACACTAGAAGCCGATGGATACATTAAAACTATTTCTGGCGGACGAAAACAAGTCATAAAACAGCAAGATGATTTTGAAGAATAAAAAAATTTAATTACAAACACTTACATTGAAGGTGTTTTATCTTATAAAATTCAATGAAATTTGTCGATTTTACTCCAAGAAAGGTCAATAAAGTATGGAATGTTTAACTTTCGATTCACTAAAAACAAAATTATATAATGAATTCACTTCTTATGGTTTAAGAGTTATCTGCTGCCCTATTGAAGGATGCCAAGAAACCTATGCTGGTATCCAGGTTGAAACAGGAACTTATCGCCATGAATTGATGATTGATAAAACTAGAATTCCTCAAGGAACCGCATTATTACTAAAAGATTTATTATTTTTCACCCCTAAAGGAAACGCTAAAGATGTTTTCAAAAAAGTAGGCGCTGAATTAGATTCGTTTATCGATCATAGCGCTACTGTCTTTTATTTCAATACAAAAGAAGATTATAAAAAACCTTTAGATTTACTCTTAACTTTAGTCACCAATCTTTCTTTTAAAGAAGAAGATGTTGAAATTGAAAAAAACAAAATTTTTGCTGAGCAAAAATCAATGGATTCTAATTTAAATAAAAAAATGATCAAAGCTCTCCGTGAAAGTTTATACTTGAGTTCGCCTATGAGAGAAGATCCTCTTTCTAATATTGATGAAGTGAAATCCATTCATTATTCAACATTGAAAAAATTCTTTAATTTTAAATATACAATTAAAAATATGACTCTATTTGTCACTGGAAATGTTGATCCTAAAGAATTACATAATATTCTCGCTTCACGAAAATTTATCAAACCAACCTACAATTTTGAAAGTACTTTATTAGAAAATAAAGAAGAATATGGCGAAGTTAGTAGACTTGATAATAACATTCAAAGCGAAATTGATAACGATAAAATTGGTTATGGAATTAAATTTGTTCCAAGACAAGAACTATTTGAAAAATTCGGAGATGATATATTCATCTGTTATGAAATTTTAAATGATGTATTATCAGGAAAAAATAATATCTTTATAAAAAAACTTGTTGAAGATAAATTTTTATTGAATACTGACTTTGAGGGAAAACTAATTCAAGGTGGGGAAGATACATTTTATTATGCACTTTTTAATGCCTTAGATGCAGAAGAAGCTAAATCAAAATTAGATAACTATCTTTCTTCTTTAAAGAAAAATATCAGTAAAAAAGAATTTCAAGCAGTAAAAAGTAACTATGCCAAAGAAAAAGAATTATTATTTAAAGATGCTGGAAAGTTATTTTTAGCTCTCGCTGAATGCTATGAAAATCATTTTGCTTTTCCTGCTGTAGTAGAAAGAGTAGATCATCTTTCCTATCGTACATTTAAAAAAGTTTTAAAAGAAATTTCTAATTATTGTCATACATTTGTTATCACACATAAAAAGGAGAATTAAATATGATTGGAGTAGATATTATTAAAATTTCTCGAGCCAAAGACTTACATGATGACTTTCCTTATCGAATTTTATCATCCGAAGAACTCGATAGATATTTAAGTTTCGCAGACGATGAAGAAAATAAAGCAAGATTTTTAGCTACAAGATGGGCAGCTAAAGAAGCATATGTCAAGGCTTCCAATAATAGAAAAATTGATTTCCGTTCCATTTCTGTAATGAACGATGAAAACGGAAAACCAACTTTAAAGTTTAATAACAAGATTATTGGTGAAGTAAGCCTATCACACGATGATTATGCCATAGCTTTTGTTTTATTAAAGGAGTAAATATGGCTTTAACTACAAATTTGAAAGCTACTTTAAAAAGCGTTGATTCCATTGAAGTAGCTGTTTATAAATCCTATACGTCATCTACTATCAATTTCTTTAATCTTTATGAAAACAATGTTTTCGTAAAATCTTTAAAAGCTATCAGTAAATCTGAATCAAAATCAAGTTTTATTTACACTTTAGCTATCGACTATAATTTTCAAGTAGGAAAGCTATATGAAATAACTGATGATAGATTAGAAAGAACCCCACTTGACACTAATGTTCTAGCCAAGTCTAAAGATTTTGAAAAGAATTATCGCTATGATGGAGAGCTTGGTGCTTTATATGCCAAAGAAAAAACAACTTTCCGCCTTTTTTCACCTTTAGCTTCTTCAGCTTTTGTCCATTTAATAAATGTAAATTCCGAAGAACTTTTCATCCCGATGAAAAGATTAAACGAAGGTGTTTACGAAGCTACTATCGAAGGCGATTATGAAAAAGCACGCTATACATATATCGTCAAATTAAATGGTGAATTTAAAGAAGCTCCTGATCCTTATAGCTTTTCATTAGGCTCTAATTCTCAATTTTCTTATATTGTAGACTTAACTAAAATTAAAAACTATCGTTCTGAATTAAAAAATAACGTTCCCGAACTCCATCGCTTAACCGATGCAATTTTATACGAATTAGATGTTCGCGATATGACATCTTTAACTGAACTAACAAATAAAGGAACATATAAAGCCTTATGTACTTCAGGTCTTACTAATTCTGATGGATATCCTATTGGACTTGATTATATAAAGGGTTTAGGAATTACTCATATACAAATCCTTCCAGTTTACGATTTTCAAACCCATGATGATGATCATCCATTTTCTTCATATAACTGGGGTTATGATCCTTTATTTTATTTTGCCCCTGAAGGATCTTATTCTTCTAATCCTAACGACCCTTATGCTCGCTTATTAGAGCTGAAAGAATTAGTTTCTACCTACCATAATAACGGAATCGGTGTAATAATGGATGTTGTCTTCAATCATGTTTTCAACGCTTCCAGCAATGCTTTACAAGTTCTTTGCCCAGATTATTATTTCCGTTTTAATTCTGATGGTTCTTTATCCAATGGTTCTGGATGTGGAAATGATTTCGAAACCAGAAACTATATGGCCAGAAAATTAATTATCGATGCATTGAAATTCTTTACTTTAGTTTATGGAATAGATGGTTACCGTTTTGATTTAATGGGCATTATCGATGTCGATACCATGAATTTAGCATTTAAAGAATTACAATCAATAAAAAAAGATGTAATCTTCTATGGTGAAGGATGGGATATGTGCACAAATCTCCCTGGTGATAAAAAAGCTAGTATGTATAATGCAAATAGTATCAAACCTATAGGCTTTTTCAATGATCGCTTTAGAGATATTGTCAAAGGTCGTTCTTCGGAATCAGAATTAGCAAATCGTGGATATTTAACAGGTGATACAAATTATATTGATGGCTTTAAAAACGTTTTCCTTGGTTCAAGTGTAACTCTAGCTTTCCCACCATTATTCTCTAATCCAAATCAATCAATAAATTATGTTGAATGTCACGATAACAATACATTGTTTGATAAATTGCAAGTTTGTTTAAAAGGACAATCAAACGAAGATATTCTTCGTCATTTAAAACTAATTAACGCTATAACTATATTTTCTTTTGGTGTTCCATTTATTCATGCCGGTCAGGAATATGGAATGACAAAGAAAATGATTGGAAATTCATATAATTCAGGCGATGATATCAATGGTTTTGATTATGTCATAGCCAAAAAAAGAATCGATTGCATCAATTATTTAAAGGATGCTATAAAATTAAAAAAACAATTACCATTCCTTTCATCAGACAGCAAGAAAGAAATGACCGATCATGTAACATTCGAAAATATTTCTAATGGTTGCTTATTAATTCGCTATAGAATTAATGAAGATGATTATTATCTTTTTATAAATCCAACAGGAAATACAATTTCTTATCAATTTGACAACTATGCCAAAGTAATCTTTAATGAAGCTGGACTTCTTGATGACAATCATTTTTCTCAATTAATTATGATAAATAAATATTCTTTAGCTGTTGCTAAAGTCACGAGGTAAGCCATGTTAAAGTACTCTAGATTAGCTTTACAAATAGTTCCTCGCCTTATTTCTTCAACATTATGGATCAATAGAAATGCCAAAAACAAAAAGAATATTCCATTAGATAAAAGATACGATAAGGCTAGAAAACTTATAATAAAATGCATGCCTAGTTTTCGTTTGGATTTTTATGTCGATGGACTTGAAAATATACCTTTAAATACCAATGTTCTGTTCACTCCAAACCATCAATCTATGCTCGATCCCGTATGCTTAATTTACCTGCTTGAAAGACCTATGTCTTTTTTAGGAAAAAAAGAAGTAAAAAATTTCCCATATATCGGAAAAATATTTAAAGGAATTGATGGATTATTTCTTGACAGAAAAAATTTAAGACAAGAAATAAAAACTTTAGGAAAAATTTCCGATTCACTAGAACAAAAAAATACCTGGGTAATTTTCCCCGAAGGTACAAGAACAAAAGATCCTAACTATACTTTAGGAGAATTTAAGGCTGGATCTATTAAACCGGCATATAATGCCGAAGTTCCAATTGTTCCTGTTTGTATTCACGGAACTTCAGCCGCATTAAATCCAAAAAAACACGAAAAACGTTACGCTGTTCAAATTTCTTTTCTAAAACCACACTACTATGAAGAATATAAAAACAAATCGACTGTTGAAGAAATTCAAATAATTCAAAAAGAAATAGAAGAAAGCCTAAAATCAAAAATCAAAAGAGAAAAAGAAGAATTCAGTTTTCAAAAAATATATAACAAAAAAATGCAAAGCTTACAAAAATTATAGAGAACCTGTAGAGCCATATCCTCCGGTTCTTTTTTCTTCTATAAAATCATCCTCTGTTTTTAAATATTTTACAAAAATCCCCTGTGCCACTCTCTCGCCTTTTTTTATTTCAACAACTTCTTCACTGAAATTTTGCAAAAGCAATCCAATTTCACCATCATTTTCTTCGTTTTCAAAATAATCAGAGTCGATAACGCCGACATTGTTAGCCAATGTTAATCCTTTTTTCTTAGCTAATGAACTGCGTGGAAATATTAAAAAAACTTCATCTTCATTCATCTGAACTTTAATACCTGTATGAACAAGTTTTATTTCTTTAGGTTCAATTACTGTCTTCTCAACAACTGCTATATCATATCCTGCACTCAACTTAGTTTTTCTTTGTGGAAGACATAGTTCATCTTTTTCAAATCCTTTAGCAACATAAAATTTTCTCATAATAAAAACCTCATTATTTGATATATTAACCAAAAAAATGAGGTAATTCAATGTAATTAATATTTTAAATTATATTTATCTTTATAATATTCAAGCAATTCTTTAAATCTATTATAATGGACAACTTCTCTTTGTCTTAAAAATAAAAGCGGTTGAATAACATCATCTGTTGAAGCTAAATCAATCAAATGCTCATATGTGCTTCTAGCCTTTTCTTCGGCTGCCATATCTTCGGTTAAATCAGTAATAAAGTCTCCACTAGATTGCAGTGTTGCAGCAGTAAATGGAATTCCATTACTATCAGCAGGATATATACCTAAACCATGATCGACATAATATGGAGCTAATCCACTATCTCTGATTTCTTCAAATGTTGCACCTTTAGTTAATTGATATACCATAGTTTGCACCATTTCTTCATGACCTAATTCTTCTGTGCCAATATCTGTTAATAAAGAGCGACCTTTTTCACAAGGCATTGTAAAACGTTGAGCTAGATATCTTGTTGCCGCTCCCATCTCACCATTTGAACCACCATATTGTGCAATAATCATTTTGGCCATATAGAGATTTTTGTTTTTTATTTTAATCGGAAATTGCATTCTTTTTTGATAAGTATACATATTTAATTCTCCCAAACAGATGGTGTTTTTAACCAAGAGTATTCATTTTTCGGACCAACTAACGCATTTACTTTTAATGGCCCATATTTACTTTCATATTCTTTGATAAGATTATTTGCTTTTAAAGCATATTCATCAAATTTATATAAAAGTTCTGTTCTTTCAGGAAAAATATCTAATTTCAAACTTAGATCATGAGCTGCATTTGAATATATCATTATTTCTCCCATCAATTTTTCCTTTTCGTCACTATAATCTGTAATGCAGGTTGCACATGTAGAATAATTTTTATAAGGACGATATTCATTTTTGAAAATATTTCCTTTGACCAAAGCATCAAGAGGTTCTATCAATTCATCAGAAGATGTTTTTACATTTTTTTCATTTTCTTCTTTATTTCTTAAATTCTGTAATTTTTCAACTTCTTCTTTAGTCAAAGGGACAAGATAATATTTTTGATTTTGATAATACATATAAGGTCTCCTCATTTTTATACTATGAAAATTATATAGAATTATCTATTTAATCCGCCTATGCATAATTTTTACCAATATTGCTTTTTCTAAGTTTTTAATTTAAAATAATATGCACGCCGCATTAGCTCAGTAGGTAGAGCAACTGATTCGTAATCAGTAGGTCAGCAGTTCGATTCTGCTAAGCGGCACCATATAAAAAACAAAGGTTTGATTCAAAAAAATAATGATTCAAACCTTTTTTCTAACTATATTTATCTAATTTCATTCTAATAATAAAAAAGTTAAAAAAACCTTTTCAAATGAAAACCCTTAATCTTTTACTTATTTTATGTTGCAATTATAGGAAAATAAAGAAATTAAAATTTTAAATTGCTAAAAAACACATATAAAAATAAATGTTAAAAGTAATATAATAAAAATAAGGAAAATATCTATGAAAATTGAAATGATTGGTTACAATGATACAAAGGCAATTGGATTATATAGCATTATAAAAATTACTCCTTTTGTATTTTCTTCATTTTTTATTTCAATTATTATTTCTATACCAGCTTTTATTTTCAAAATTTATGACCTTCTTTTTGTTTTTCTCCTTCCTCTATTTTTAATTTTTATCATGGTAATGCAATACTTAATCAATATAACAAATAAAAATTTTCTAAAAGATAAAAGAATAAAACATAAAATTGTTTTAGAAGATGGCATTTTATATAAAGATAAAAAAGAAATAAAAAGCATTGCAAATATACGCTTATATAAATTTAAAAAAATTCTTTTTCTTGAATTAAAGAATTCATATTATAGAATTATGAATAAAGACTTTATCCAAGGAACAAGAGATGATTTTTTATCTCAAATTAAATTTTATCCAAGGCACCATATAACTTTTAAATTACCTCCAAAATCCGATGAAGAAATTACTGAAATAATGTTCAATAAGATTAATTTATCTAATGTTGAACAATTATATTATTCCAAAGATAAAAAACACATTATTTATATTTATAAAAACGAAATCGGTAGTTTTTCAATTGGAAATGAAAAATTATTTATTGCTCATGACGAGGAAAGATATTATTCTGGAAAATATGGTTGGTGGGAACCAAATTATGAAAATTCATTCACTTCATATTTTGGAACAATCGAAGAAGCTCTAAATGATATAAAAAACCAAATTAATGATTTTATAAAATTGAAATAAATTTATTTTTTATCAATGTATATTTTAAATATATTTTCTAAATAATACCAAAGCACTATTTTGTGCGTACTTTTTTTATACACTTTGAATATAAAATAAAGATGTACATAATAAAAAGGATAAAACATGACAAATTTAGAAAAAGGCATTAACTATTTAAAAAAATACAACAATATAAATCTTTCAACAAATAATAATGATTTAAAAACTTTTAGAGCACTTATGAGTATTACAATTCCAGATAAATTGGATTCTTATTTTTATCAAATTTAAGATGAAATTATAAAAGAAGAATCTAAAAAAAGAAAAATTATAGATATTGATAATCTTATACCAATTAAAAATAATATTTTTCAAGAAGATATAACGTTATTAAAGTCAGATGCAATTGTAAATGCTGGAAATAGTGAATTATTAGGATGTTTTCATCCTCTTCATAACTGTATCGATAATGCTATTCATTCCTATGCTGGATTACAAGTTAGAAAAGATCTCTTAGAAATAATGAAAACCCAAGGACATCCAGAATTAAATGAAAAAGCTAAAATTACTAAGGGCTATAATTTACCATCTAAATATATTATCCATAGTGTCGGACCTATTATTGAAAATAAGATAACTAAAGTAAATGAAAGTGATCTTTTTAATTGCTATCAATCATATCTAAAACTTGCCGATAAATACCAATTAAAAAGCATTGCTTTCTGCTCCATTTCAACTGATATTTATGAATGTCCAATTAAAGGAGCTTCGAAAATAGCATTAAAATCTATAAAACAATTTTTTATAGAAAACACTAAAAGCTCAATTCAAAAAGTTATTATCGATGTTTTTAGTAAAGGAGATTATGATGTTTACAAAAAAGAAATTGAAAATAATTATTGATGAAAATAATGCAATTATTTTAGGAACTGGGACTGGATTAAGCAGTGCTGCAGGTTTTGAATATGGTGGAAAAAATCTTTATAAAAGACTATATGCTTTAGTTCAATGAAAAAATTATTTTGTAATTACAACTAATGTTGATCACCAATTTCAAAAAAATGGCTTCGATAAAGAAAGACTTTTTTATATGCAAGGGAATTATGAACTTTTTCAATGCAGTAGAGCTTGCCATAATAAAACTTATGATAATAAAAATTATATTGAAGAAATGGTTAAGATGAAATTCCTTCATATTTAATCCCAAAAAGTCCTAAATTCGGAGAGTCAATGACAACTAACCTCAGATGTGATGATACGTTTGTTGAAGATAAAGGCTGGCATTTAGATAAAAAAGATATAATAACTTTTTAAAGAAATACAAAAATAAGAAAATTTTGTTTTTAGAACTTGGAGTAAGTTATTCAACACCTGTTTAGATAAAATACCCATTTATAAAAATGACTATAGATAATCCTAATGCTACATATATTTCTATAGATAAGAATGATATATATATTCCTGACATAATAAAAAATCAAACAATAGAAATTCATGAAGATATCAACAAAATAATTTTAAATGTTTCTAACTTAATCAAGTTTCAATTAATGAATATGATAAAATAAAAGAGCTTTATTGTAATAAAAAAAGCATCCAATTAAAGAGAGTTAAATGAATAATATTGATGAATTTAAAAATGCAAAATATGGTTTAATGATTCATTTTGGTCTTTATAGCTTATTAGGTGGAATATATAAAGGACAAAAAGGACCAACTTATGCCGAATGGATTGAATGCGAGAAAAAAATACCTTATTTAGAGATGAATAAACTCGCAAGTATTTTTAATCCTATATACTTCAATGCTGATGAAATTTGTTCTTTTGCTAAAAAATGCGGAATGAAATACATCGTTATTACCACTAAACATCACGAAGGTTTTGCCTTATTTAATTCATCTGTAGATAGTTTTAATTGCTATGAATATTCTCCTTGTAAGCGAGACTTAATAAAAGAATTAGCAGATTCTTGTAAAAAATATGATTTAAAACTCGGATTTTACTATTCTCAATGTATTGATTGGCGAGAAAAAGATGGTGGAGGATATACAATTGATTCTACTGGTTCTGCTGGTGATTCATGGGATAATAATTGGGATTATCCAGATAGAACAACAAAAAATTATGAAAGATGTTTCAATAAAAAAATAGTCCCACAGGTAAAAGAATTATTAACAAATTATGGAGATGTATTCTTAATGTGGTTTGATATGCCGCTCGATTCAACTCCATCACAGAGCAAATTTTTATATCAATTAGTCAAAAATTTACAGCCAAATTGCTTAATAAATTCTCGTTTAGGAAATGGTAATTTTGATTATGTTTCTTTAGGTGATAATGAAATTCCCGAATTTATCCCTTCAAAAATTAATGAAAATATAGATTATAATAATATTGAAGGATTTAAAAAATCACCTTATGGATTATATGAATCAGCTTGCACTTTAAATCATTCATGGGGATATAGTTTAATCGATAATGATTGGAAAAGTTCAAAAGAAATATTAAATAATAGAATTAAATTAGAAAAATTAGGAATTAATTATCTTATAAATATCGGGTTAGATTATCTTGGAAGAATTCCTTATAAAGCGAGTGAAATTCTCGAAGAAGTTCAAAACCTTTATAAAAACTATAAAAATTAAGTTTAAGAAGCATTTATGAAAGAAAGAAAAAATCAATTATATTAATATCAATTTTCACTCCAATTTTAACAGCAGCATTTTTTGGATATACAAGTGTTTATTATCACGCCGAAGAATATAATCATTTAGAAAATATATCCTATATAACATATAAAGACTATACATTATTTTCTAAAAAAGAAAATGAAATTGATTCATTATTTATTTTTTATCCTGGTGCTAAAGTAGAGAATAAAGCCTATATTGAACTGGCTGAAACAATAGCTGATGAAGGTATCGATGTTGCCTTATGCTCTATGCCTTTTAATTTAGCCTTTTTTGGAATAAATAAAGCAAATAAAATTATCAAAAAATTATATTACTCTCATATTTATATCGGCGGACATTCATTAAGAGGAGCGATGGCATCAAGTTTTGCTTATAAAAACGGGAATAAATTAGATGGAGTAATTTTACTCGGAAGTTATGCAACAAAAATTATGCCTAACAATTTAAAGTGTTTATCATTGATGGAATCAAATGATAAAATTGTTAAAAAAGATAAATTCGAAAAAAATAAAGAATTCTTTAATAAAAATCTTTACATTGAAATGATTATCGAAGGTATAAATCATTCAATTTTTGGAAATTATGGATTGCAAAATAAGGATGGCATTACTGAAATTGCCAATCTGAAGCAATAGAAAATCACTGCAACAAAAATCAAAGAATTAGTTGAGTTATAAAGACAATTTTAAATAGCAAATCTAAATTGTATCTTAATAATATATTGATAATATTTCAACATTAGCTCTTTCTGCTGTTATATCAATATCGATTGATTGCGCATAAACATTATCTAAAGAACAATAATATTCAAATGTTTTATTTTCGTAACCCTGATTTAATGCTTTAACTAAATAAGAGCTTATTATTTTGTTACCGCTGCGTGTAAAAGTAACAACTATATCACAATTAGAAAATACATTATAAAAATCACGTGTAAAATCTTGTAAACAGCTATATCCTTGATTATAATTTTCGGTATTTCCTAAATATATTCCATCATGATTGCAATCATCTTGCCAACCAAAACTATCTAATCTATTGACCCAACGGTCTCCGGTATTAGAATTAGATATAATGCTTAATGCCGTTCTCCATTTTACATATTCAGAATCTGTTCTATTTTCTGAAGTAAAACATCCATTCATATGATATTTAAGTTGTACTGAAAAATCACCACTTAGATTTTCAGCAACTTTATACCAACCATTTTTATCTATCCAATTATTAATATTTTGATAATTTAGTTTATTTTTGCCAGATTCAATAATCTCTTTTGTAACTTTTTGAGAGCCTGGAAAATGGTATCTCACATTCATTACTCCATCTTTATCCTGAAGTATTTTAGTAATTTGCTTAGTTTCAGTAGCCAAATTTTCAATAGTTGGGGAAGGCAAAGTAAATTCATCATTTTCTTTACCAATATAAATTTGAGGAGTATGAACAATATTTCCTTCTTCATCTAAATAGTTAATTTTAAATGATTTGAAATTCTCTTCGAAATATTTTTTATAATCCGTTCCTTCTTTTACATCTGAAACACGGAAATATTTCATGTTATCTTTTATCGCTGGACCAATTTCTAAACCATATTGTTTTATATCTTCTTTAACAGTACGTGAAAAGTCTTCTATTTTAGCAATTGGTGAAGACTCATTAAATTGATAAGAAGACTCTTTAGAAGCTAAAAAACAAAATACCGGTTTTCCATTTAAATAAAAGTAAATAGAATTATTTTGTCTAAATGCAATATCTATATACTTATCTTCCAATCCTTTTGATAATAAGGCATCATATTTATAAATTTTACTTGTTTCAGAACCATAAAAGTCTTGATAATTTCCTTGATCATCTTTTAACTTTAAAGTTCCATTTCCTATTTCAAAATGTTTAGATTTAAAAATTACGTTCCAATCAGATTCACAGTTATTAATTACATAAGATAATGTAAAGCCATCATTTACTTTAAATGGAGTATATTTTTTTAATGCTGTAACATCATTAAATTCTTCTTCAGTAAAAGAATAAGTGACGGTATATTCTAAATTATCATTCCCCATATTGCCTTCGATGATAGAGTAATCTGGCATCATAAAATCTACTTTAGGTGATTCATAAAAAAATTTATCTCCTATTTTATATTCCTGATTAACTGTTTTAAATTCTTCATAATTATCGTAGCAGTAATGGATTGTCAATAATCTTTTTTCATCATTTATAGTATTGCTTGTTTTACTATCATCAGCGGTAGTAGATAAAGAAGAACTAATAGAAGAAACTGAGCTTCCTGAAATATTAGAACTAGAAATATTAGAACCAGCGCATGATGTGAGCAACAATAGACTTGCCAATAAAATTTTCTTTTTCATAAATCACCTTTTATTTATATAGAGCATCATAAAGTTCACTGAGATATATGTTTTGATTTAAACGAATTATATACTTAACATTATTTATTGACTCTCGCCAACTTGTCATAATCGAAGCATCTTTTCCCCAACGAAGATATGATTCTAAACGATATGGTCCAACTTGATCCATCAGATCATCGATTACCTCAACAGCGTGATCATATGATAAATTATTAGCTAGTAAATATTTTGCCCTTTGATACATATGCTTTTTAAATGTTTCATTTTGTGAAAGCTTATTGAAAATATTATATTTAAAATAAGAATTAGCATGATTCTTATTAAAAAAGTTTGTCGATTCTGTAAAAGCAAAGTCAACATCATGAATCGAAAATCTCCATTTTCCATCTGCGTATTTGTTCTTAGAATCAATTTTATTTGTTTTCCAAATTCGCAAATTATTATAATTTCCTACAAAATCCCAATTGCGAGCAAAAGAATGAGCAATCATCACATCGATAAATGAGTCTTCATCAATATATTCTGAAACGAATTTGTTATATACTTCTTCATCAGTAAAATCATTGTTGTCAACAAATTCATTAAGCTTAGCTATTTCTTCCATGCACTCATTTTCATCGCCTTCATCAACTAAATAATTGCCTTTAAGTTGTAATGCTAAAACATTAGATTTTTTTACGCCATAATTATCAGAATAATAAACATCTGAATAATGTTCCCTTATAGTTTCAAGTCCCCAATATTCACCATTGATATATGTTAAACAAGGACGACTAGCAGTAGTTGAAGCATTAGTATAAGCCATTAAATTTTGTATTATGGCATCATTAAGTCCTGTCCATTGTTCAAAACAGTTGCCACCATTATGCAATCTAAATCGAGTAATATCTGTCAAATCATTTTCTTGATTTCCTAATTGTTTTCTGTCTCCGAATACTTTTTCTTTAACAGGCTTATTTTTTTCACCGAATTGATTTTTATTAAAATTTAAATTCAATGTTCTTTGAGGATAACCACTAGACCAATTACCGCCAATTTTAATTTTAGTATTGCGATAAAAAGTCTGATCATAAATAGGATCTAAGTATTCTAAATTAGCTCTTTTCTCAATTTCTTGTTCCGGTTTATTATAAAAACCTTCTTTTTTAGAAAAAATATCTTCATAAGGCATAGATAAACTTATAACAGGAATAGTAAATTTATTTTGAATATCATCATCAACAAAATAAGATAAAGAACGGGTAAACAATTGTTCGTTCGTATTTTTATCAATCAGCTTTATTGTTAAAACTGTAGATTTTTTAGTCAGATAATAATTTTCCGGCTTTTGAACATTATAGATATAATCTGTTGAAATGCATCTTCCATTAGTGTTTAAAGGAAGAATTCCATCAACCGATGTTGTGAGAGGATAATTTTCAATATTTCCTATTTTCATCTTTTCTATATGTATCGGTTTACTATAAGTATTTTTTGAATTATTTTCAGGAACAGATGAATCAAAAGAGTAAAGCAAACGATAATCTTTATCAGTCATTTTAAATTTCAAATCAAATTCTTCATCATAAAATCCAGGATTATGACTGACATATAATCCATCATATAGCTCTACCATTCCTTCAACTTCATTATTTAAAGTTGCAGGATCATCTTCTTTTTCACCAGATGTTTTTCGATTGATTATTATTTCATTACTTTCGCACGAAGTTAACATGAAAGCGATTAAAATTAAAAATAATTTGTTTTTCATACAAATATTTTACATTATTTTCTTTTGTTTTGAACATATTTTTCATGTTTTCTGATGGTTGTAAATCTTAAATTTAAATGCTATAAAACATTTGAGGTATTTTTTATGATCAAAAACAAAAAAATGATTTTAGAAACTATAAAATTCTTGTTGTCTTTAGTTTTTTCTATCGGTATATTTATCCTTGGTTTTGTTTTAGGAAAACAATGTGATTTTTCCATAGTTTATTATTATATTGGAGTACTTGTAGTTTTTTTTGGATATTTAATTTTTTGTTTAGCATACCGTGCTAAATACGAAAAAGAAATTCAAAATATGAAATCAAAAAACTTTATCAATCATATAGAAGAACAAAAGAAATATATAAATTCAAATATATCAGAAACAAAAAATAAAATTTTAAAAATGTATTCCTTCTGTATTTGCAATATATTCGTTTCTTGTTTTATTTACTATTTTTGTTTATTTTTTACCGGATTAGTTTATCCAACAATTATAAATAATGATAATATTGCACCTTTAGCAGCCTTTACTGCTGTAGTTTTCGTAATTATCTTTTTAATAATTTTAATTCCTTACTTCAACAGTTTAAAAGCAAATAAAATTACTTTGTCATATCAAAAAAATCAATATAAAATTCTTACAACATTTATCGCTGAAATCTTTAAAAGCGAAGATATCAATAAATCTTTTATAGTCAATATAAATATTAACGATAGCAATTGTGCTATCGAAGAAAAAAACGATAAATTAATTTTTTATGTTGGTGATCTTCTTTTAAAATTTTTAACTTTAGATGAACTAAAATCTGTCTTCTATCATGAACTTGCTCATTATAAACATAAAGATACAAAATATTTATCTAAAATTAATAAAAAACAAACATTTGTTGAAAAATATTCTTTTCTTTTTATATGTCCTTGTGCCTTAAAAGTTTCCGTTGAAATAGAATTATCGAAAATCATATCTAGTAAATATTACGAACAAAAAGCCGATGATGAAGTTCTCGACAAAAATTTAAACAAAGAATTTTCTCAAGCTAATGTAAAATTATTTGGTCTATCTTTAATTTCTAGTGCACCTAACTTTGAAATTATCAACAAAATAAATGAAGAAAAAGGTTTTTCTGAAGAAACAATATCTTTAAATTATAAGCTTATATATGAGAACTATATGAAAAATATATCCACATTTGATTATATTTCTACTCATCATCTTGAAGAAAGAATTTCAACTCATCCAAATGTCAGAATGAGAAGAGAAAAATTTCATCTCAATAATATAGATATCAATTTGATTGAAAACAATTATTTCAATGATGATATAAAATTGGCTTATATTAATTTTAATAAAGATAATAAGTCTAATTTCAATCCTAATTTTTGTGAAACATATAAACTTTATAAAGAAAATATCTGTAATTTAGATAATATTTCTAACAATTCTGAATTAGTAAAATTATTAAATGATGCATTATCTTATAACGATTTTAATAATGGTTTAAAAATAGCTAATATTCTGATAAAAACTGATGAAGATAATTCCTTTATCAATTATGCTTTAGGTTATGCTTATTTTAATTTGCTCGATGAAAAATGTATAAAGTATTTGCAAAAAGTTATTGACGCTAATAATTCTAACTATAAAATGCAAGCTTTATCTCTGCTTGGACAATATTATGTTTATATGGGAAATGAAGAGAAAAGAGATGAACTTAGAAAAATCCAACCAGATTTCATAGATGAAAATATCATTTTAAGCAAAGTTTCCAGCTTAGAAAAATACGATAAACTAATTGTTTTAGAAGACAAAGAAATCATCGATAAAATTATAAATATTGTTAAAGATAAAGAGGAGATAATCGAAGTTCGAGCAGGTATAAAAAGAATCAAGTCAAATCAATGTATTCATATTATTTATATATTAAAAAAGAAACCAATTAATATCGGTGATATATATGAATATATCAATTCAAATGCTTATTTAATGGATTGCGAAATGAATAATATGCTTTCCATAAAGAAAACTCTCTTAAATTATTATCCATGCCTAAAAAAGAAAAAATATATAATTTATATTCGCACAAAAAATTAATAAAATATAAAAATCATTAATATTTTCGAAAGAAAATCTTCTTCTTTCATTGCTTACAAAAAATGAAAAGTATATACTAATGAATAGATAAAAAACGAGGTTATACTATGAAAATTAACGGAACTTATTTAACTGTTAGAGAAATATATGAAGCCATCAGCAATAATGATGAAACACTTGATGGAAAAGAAGTTATCATCGATGGCTGGGTTCGTACAAATCGTTTGATGGGAAATTTAGGTTTCATCTCTTTTAATGATGGTACTTGCTTTAAATGCGCTCAATTAGTTTATAATTCTAATTTAGATAATTTTGAACTGGCCAGCAAATCCAAACTTGGACAAGCCATTTCCATCGAGGGAATTGTTCATTTAACCCCAAGCGGAAAACAACCATTTGAAATCGAACTCACAAAATATGTTTTAGTCGGTGATGTTGATGAATCTTATCCTCTTCAAAAAAAGAAAACTTCTTTTGAATATTTAAGAACTATTCCTCATCTTCGCCCAAGGGCAAATACTTTTACTGCTTTATATAGAGTCAGAAGTGTTTTAGCATTTGCCATTCATGAATTCTTCCAAGGAGAAGGTTTCATCTATGTTCATACCCCTATTTTTACTTCCAATGACTGCGAAGGCGCTGGTCAAGCATTCAAGATTTCTACAGGAGATAAAAATCCTGATGAATTCTTTGGAAAACCAGTTACTTTAACTGTTTCCGGTCAACTTCATGTTGAACCTTTAGCTCTTACTTTCCGTGATGTCTATACATTCGGTCCAACATTCAGAGCTGAAAAAAGTTCTACTACAAGACATGCTGCTGAATTCTGGATGGTTGAACCTGAAATTGCCTTTGCTGATATTTATGATGATATTGATTTAATGGAAGATTTCATGAAATATATCGTCAAATATGTTTTAACAAATTGTCCTGATGAAATGGCTTTCTTCGATCAAAGAATTGAACCAGGATTGCTTAATAAACTCAACGACTTTGTCAATAAAGAATATGAAATAGTTTCTTACGATGATGCTATTAACATCTTGCTTGATGCCCAAAAGAAAGGCGTCAAATTTGAAAACAGCGACATTAAATGGGGAATGGATCTCATGAGTGAACATGAACGTTTCATTGTCGAAAAAACATTTAATTGTCCAGTTTTCTTAATTAACTTCCCAAAAGATATCAAAGCTTTCTATATGAAACAAAATCCAGATGGTAAAACAGTCGCCGGTGTTGACCTATTAGTACCTGGTATCGGTGAAATTTGTGGCGGATCAGAAAGAGAAGCCGATTTCAATAAATTAAAAGCCCGTATCGATGAATTAGGACTTGATGAAAAAGCTTACGAATGGTATTTGGATACCCGTCGTTATGGTGGTTGTCCACATGCTGGCTTTGGATTAGGCTTTGATCGATTATTAATGTTTATTACTGGTATGGAAAATATCCGTGATGTTGAAATATATCCAAGAACCTATAAAGAGATTAAATACTAATGAGTAGAAAAGACAGAAAATCTAACCCAGATTTAACTGCTGAATGGCGTATGGAGCAAGATCAAATAAAAAATGGTCAAACTCCTAATCCTACTCCATATCAATTTTCTAACAATAATTTTGATAATTCTTATCCTTATTATCAACAACCTCAGCAAAATATTCCTCCTTATAACGCACCAAAACCAGGTGCTGATTACTATGGTTTTGATAATAAAAAAGAAACTAGTAATGTCCAAAACGAGCAGAATAAATCTCGCGTTAAACAAAATCAAAAAAAAGAAGATGATATTGAAAAACAATATCGATCTGCGCAAAGAAAAAGATATTTTCTTCGTGGTCTTTTGATTTTAATAAATTTAGGATTGTTATCTTATGTCTGTTTAAGTGTCGTTGGAATAATTTTTGATTCTCAAGGGAATAATGAAAAAAATATCGATGCGTATATAACTTTAAAAGGAAAAAACAAAAAAGATTCTCAAAAAATTTATGATCGATTATTGGATGAAAAAGAAGTTTCAACTTTCAATGATTATGGCATTCTCGGTGATGATTTATATCTTTCAAATTATTCATTAAAAAATACTTCTTCTTTCCAAGAGTTCTACTTTAGCCGAATTGATAACGTTAAGGACAATGAAGATTTCTATTGGGCAAGAATGGAAAAACTTAATTTTTCTAATTTTGAACCAGGGGATTATGCTCTTACTACTAATCTAGCGAACAAATACCCTCTCAAATATAATGGTAATTCTTCTATTTATCAAACTTTCTATTCTCTTCCTAATTCTTCAGGTGAAAGAAGAGAAATTACTATAAAAGGAAATAAAGTTTCCCCAATTTTCTTAATTTCTGTTAATGTTATTACCGAACTTCCAGAATTTTGGTACGATGTTGTCTATTACGCTGATAGAGATAGTGAAATTCCTAATATTGATAGAATAACTTCTAAAGTTGTTTATAAAGATGAAGGAATGCAATCGATTTATTTAACAAATGCTAATTACGCTATAGATTTATCAGGAACCGATAACTTTTCTTCAAAATATACAGCGTTAGAAGGTTTTACAGTTGATGATAACAACAATTTCATCAAAGAAATAGGCGGATATTTAACCGGTGCTAATTCTTTAGTAGATGATAAGAGTTCTGTTTTAAATTCTATATATAAAAATGATCATTTAGGGAAAAAAGTTTTTACATTAAAAAATGATGATAATATCGATATTAAAACCGATAATATCAACAAAATACTTTCAGCAAAATAATTAATTAAAATTTATGAATCTTAGCGAGGCCGCCTTTAGCGGTCTCTTTATAATCTGCAGATAAATCTTTTCCTGTTTCTTTCATCACTGCTATAACTTCATCTAAAGAGATAGCATTATGACGATATGGAACTAAATGTTTTGCAAAAACATAAGAATTAAAAGCTTTAATAGCTGATATAGAATTTCTTTCGATACAAGGAATAGCTACATATCCCCCTACAGGATCACATGTTAACCCTAACTGATGCTCTAAAGCCATTTCTGAAGCATATTCTATATGATCAAATGAAAGTCCATCAGCAGCGCATAATGCACCTGCAGCCATACTTGTTGCTGAACCAATTTCTGCTTGACATCCACCTACTGCTCCTGATATTGTCGCATTTCTTTTTATTATTGTTCCAATTAAACCAGCAACAATTAAGGCATCTATCAACTTATCTTCTTTATAATTTAATTGCTTTTTTAAATAATAAAGAACTGAAGGCAAAACACCCGCTGAACCACAAGTTGGAGAAGTAACAACCAAGCTTCCAGCAGCATTAGATTCGCTTACAGCATAAGCATAAGTTGAAATATATAAATCTCTTTTATCAGCATCTAAACAATTTTGAGCTTCTTTATATAAAAGAGGAGCTATTCTTTTTATATGCAATTTACCAGCGATATATCCTTCGCTTACCAGGCCATTTTCTATTTCTTTTTCCATATGAGATAAAATAGATTTTAAATAATCCTCTATACTTTCACATTCATACTTTTTAACAAAATCCATATAACTCATTTCATTTTTTTCAATATAATCTCTTACTTCCTTAAATGAAGAGAATGGATATACAAGTTGATCCTTTTCAGCTTCGCCATCTTTTTTAGCTATCTGTCCACCGCCTAAAGAGAAATACACTTCTTCTTTGACTAATTTTTCATCCAAAAAAGCTTGTATTTTCATAGTGTTTGGAAATTCTGGAATATTTTTTAAATCAAATATAACTTCACAATCTTTTAAAACATCTTTAATAATTTTATCGGTTAAATGCCCCTTTCCAGTCAAAGCCAAAGAACCAAAAAGAGTGACAATAAAGTGATAATTTTTATTATCATTTATCTCTTTTAAAAAACTTTGACAGATTCTATAAGGGCCAATTGTATGACTAGATGATGGACCAGGACCAATACGATATAAATCTTTTAATGAACAGAGCATATTTATTTTAATAAATCCACAAGAATAGAATCTAATATATAGATATAATCTTCTTTTACGCGGACTCCTTCTTCATCAATTATAAGATATTCTCGAGTATTTTCAACTTCTTTTTTATATTCTTCAAGAAATTCCGATTTGAACTTATCGTAGTATTGTTTGAATGTAAATCCCTTATCAAGACGCAAATTAAGCATGATGAAATCATTTTTTTGTTCAAAAAAATCTTCAACATTTTCATTCAAAATATACTTGCCATCTATATATTTTAAAATCGAACGAGTCCTAGTTGCTCTTACACCATTATAAAATGAAGTCGCTCCAAGACCAGCAGCAAGATAGTCTTCTCCTAGCCAATACGTTAAATTATGTTTAGATTCATAACCAATTTTAGCAAAATTAGATACTTCATATCGGAAGAAGCCTTTGTCTTTTAATAATTTTTTAGCTTCATAATAGATTTCCGCATATTCATCATCTTCAATCGGTTGAAGGTGAATATTATGAAGATATGTTCCTTCTTCAATAGCTAGCGGATAAATTGAAATATGTTTAGGATTTAAATTTAAAATAAAATTCAGGTCTTCGATAAACGCTTCTTTAGTACTTTTTGGCCAACCATAAATAAGATCGAAATTATAATTTATAAAATCATTAGCATCCAAAAGTTTTTTTATTTCAACAAGCTTATTTTTATCAGTGTGTCGATTTAAATAATAAAGATTATCTTGTAAAGTTTCTACGCCGATAGAAAGACGATTGATACCATATTTTTTCAATAATTTTATTTTTTTATCTGTAATTTCTATTGCTGTAGTTTCAATTGAATATTCTTCTAATTGACTTAAATCGAAATTTTCCTTGATAAAAACAAACAAATTTTCCAAGTCTTCACAGGATAAAGAAAGAGGAGTTCCCCCACCGATATAGATTGTTTTCAAAGGAATTTTAGGAAGATTTTTTAATTCACAAAAAAGTGATTCCAAATAAGGTTTTATAAATTTTTCAATAAATAAAATCTTAGGGAAATCACAATATGCACAAATATTTTTACAAAAAGGAATATGAATATAAAGACTAATTTTCTTCATCGTTATCTTGGGAATCAGCATTTTCAAGATAGTCTTGCTTTTCAATTTCAGCAATTCTTCTATTTTCTTCTTCTTCGTTTAACGATTCTTTTTTTATTTGCTTAATTTGTTTTTTTCTTTCTCTGGCTTTTTCTTTTTCAATTCTCTCTTTTTCAGCTAAATTATCTTCTTTGACAATTAAATTATCTATATGTTCTTTTGATGCACTTTTTTCATCATGTTTTTCTTCAGGTTTTAGTCCTGGAACGTATTTTCTAAGCAAGAAAACAACAACGGCTATAGCTGCAATAACAGCAATAATAATCAAAGCTACCATAATAATAAATTCTCCTTTAATTCTAATTTATCGGCGAGGTATCGGTGTATAAACAAATTTGTTTCTGATCTGAGATTTTTTATAAAAACCACTATCGGCCAAAAAATCCATTGAAGTTCTTGCGGTCTCATATGCAACATCTTCTTCTTTTTTAAATTGAGCTATTGTGTAATGTTTTCCAATAGTGCAATGCAGAGCATAGAAATGAGCTTGCGTTTTTTTCAAATACGGATAAATCTCCATAAGGTTTTGAACAATGCTTCCTATTGCATTTTTTTCTACACCTGTAGGAAATACTGGAAGAGCAACTTCACCTTGACTGACAAGATTTTTAGGTATATTTTCTTCATCATAGATAAATGATGGAATTTTTTTAACTATAGGCTTTACTTCTTCGACAATTTCTTCCTTTTTTTCTTCCATAATAGGTTCATCTATTTTATATTGTTCTTCTTTAACAAATTGAATCTTAACTTCTTCAATCAAATCCATTAAAGTATCTAGATCACTATCTATTACATCTAAATAATATACAACAAAATAAGTTAAATCTCCTGTTTCTTGAACAATTTTTTTAACTTTTCTAATTTCTTCCTGGTGATCAAATCCTATTCCTTCAGTTAACATTAAAAATCCTGCATCTTCAAAGCCTTTAGATAAAAGCACTTTTGCAAGAATTGAAGAAGTCTCTTCTAGCTGATAATCAAAAGGTTTAATATAATCAAAATAGAAAAAACTAATAATGCTTTTTAAAAGAGGAGAAAAATCTTCATCATTTAAAAAATTTAAATAATTATCAATCAATCCATCAAGTTCTTCAAGTGGAGCAGCTTTATAAATATAATTTTTTTGAAAATAATGAGGAGTATCTATTTCTGAACTTCGGAAATAATTTTTTAAACTATCTTCATAGCTTTCGCCAGCAACCATGCCATTTATGGCTAAAAGCAGTTCTTTATTTATATTAACCTCATGATTTTTAAAATATTCTAAAGTATTTTGATAAGCACATAAAGGAGCAACATTAGCTGGTAATACACCAATATCATGTCTTATTATATGAAGCATCATGTCTTCAGTAATAGAATCATCACCATAATTCATTTCAATAAAAAACCTCATCAATACTTTTTCATTGAAAATCTTTTTAAAATCTTCACCCTCTTTATTATAACGAACATAAGTTTGGAAAATTTTTCTTTCAATATTTGAAATCTTTTTAGTTAAATTTCTATATAAGGTCAACGAAAAAGGATGATGATCAATATTTATAAGTCCAGTATCAGCCAAAAAATTAGATCTATATAGCAAAACTTTATCCCAAATCGAATCAATCATCGACATGTTATACGCTTTTTTTACATCATCTTTAGTAGCATAATGTTCTTCAGTAAACCTAATACCCTCATCATGTAGTGCCATATTTTTTCCTCGATTTTTATTATAATTGAATTCCAATTTTAAATAAAGACATTCAGCAAAAAAATACTAATTTGCTACTAAAAAGTCAAAAAAACTAATAATTAGACAAAAAAATATACTAAAAAACTCTTTTAGCTTTCAAAAGTTAAAAGAGCTTTTTGTTTTATTATTCTTCATCAATTGACAAAATAGCAATAAATGCTTCCTGTGGAACAGCAACTTTACCAAATTGTCTCATACGTTTTTTACCTTCTTTTTGTTTTTCAAGAAGCTTTTTCTTACGTGAGATATCACCACCATAACATTTGGCAAGAACATCTTTTCTTAAAGCTTTAATATCGCTTCGAGCAATAATTTTTCCACCGATAGCTGCTTGAACTGGAATTTCAAATTGCTGTCTAGGAATAACATCTTTTAATTTATCAACGATAACTCTGCCCCTTCTATAAGCAAAACCTTGATAAACAATAGAAGTTAAAGCATCGCAAACTTCGCCATTAAGCAAAATTTCCATTTTGACAAGATCACTTTTTTCATATCCTAATAGTTCATAATCTAATGATGCATAACCAGCACTGACAGATTTTAATCGATCAAAGAAATTAAAAATAATTTCTGAAAGTGGCATTTTGTATTTCAAAGAAACTCTTGTTTGATCAATATAATCCATACTGAGAAATACTCCGCGATGATCTTGGCAAAGTTTCATTAAACTTCCAACGTAACTCGTTGGTGTCAAAACTTCAGCCTTGACCCAAGGTTCTTCAGCAAGTTTGATATTTCCGGTCGGTGGAAATTCACAAGGGTTATCAATAATGTGTTCAACATTATCAGTAGTTGTAACATGATAAATAACACTTGGAGAAGTTGAAATCAGATCTAATCCATATTCATTTTCTAACCGTTCTTGAACAACTTCAAGATGAAGAAGTCCTAAAAAGCCACATCTAAAACCAGATCCTAAAGCAGTTGATGTTTCCGGTTCATAAACCAAAGCAGCATCATTTAAAGCCAACTTTTCCAGCGCCTCTCTCAAGGCTTCAAAATCATCATTATCAGCTGGATAAATACCTGAATAAACCATCGGATTTAATTTCCTATAACCAGGTAAAGCTTCTGTACAAGAATTATTTTTTAATGTAACAGTATCACCGACCATAACATCATGGATATCTTTAATTTGCGCGCTTAAATATCCTACTTCACCAGCACCCAATTCTTTGACTCTGACTTCTTTTGGTGTTCTAATACCTAATTCTGTAACAAGATATTCTTTTTTGGTGCTCATCAAAAGAATAGTATCACCAACGTGAATAGTTCCTTCTTTGACTCTGATCATCATTATTACCCCACGATATGGGTCAAAATGAGAATCAAATATCAAAGCTTTTAAAGGAGCATTGATATCACCTTGGGGACAAGGTAAATCTTCTACTATTTTTTCTAAGACTTTATCGATATTCAAGCCTGTTTTTGCAGAAACTGGAACCGCTTCTGAAGGATCCATGCCTAAAGCATCGATCAATTCTTCTTTCGTTCTATCTAAATCTGCACTAGGAAGATCCATCTTATTAATTATTGGCAAAATTGTTAAATCATTATCAATAGCTAAATAAGCGTTAGCTATCGTTTGAGCTTCCACTCCCTGCGTCGCATCAATAACAAGAATTGCACCTTCACAAGCTGCTAAAGAACGTGAGACTTCATAAGTGAAATCTACATGTCCCGGAGTATCGATCAAATTAAAAAGATAATCTTCACCATTTTTAGCATGATAATTAATCGAAACAGCATTTAGTTTAATTGTGATTCCTCTTCGTCTTTCAAGTTCAAGATCATCTAGTAATTGTTCTTTTAATTCTCGGACTTCAACTGCACCAGTCGATTCTAAAATACGATCGGCCAAAGTAGATTTTCCGTGATCAATATGAGCTATTATGGAAAAGTTTCGAATATGTTTTAAATCGTATTTCATTTATTCCTCCAAAAATCATCAACTTCTTGAGTTATTTCATCCTCTGTATATACATAAGAAATATTTTGATATTTTTCCGTTAATATATTGCGATAAGGAAAAGTATTATACCTCATATCTATTTATAACATACCTTTATCAAATTCGCTGCGTATAACTCTTCCTGCCGCCTGTAAAAACTTGTTGATACCAGGATAGACATAAGAATATAAATATCCTTGTTTTTCTTCATCATCGCTTGAATTTAAATCATAATAATTCTTCAAAGCATCATTTTCATAATTGACCATCGAAAGTCCTACTCCGATAATAATAGCACCGATCAAGCGATCATCAATCAAGTCAATTCCCTCAGAAAAGACTCCTCCAAGAACGACAAATCCAATATTTGTCTTTGTCGGATTTTTTTCAAAATGAGCAAGAAATTCTTCTCTTTTTTCAGTTGTCATACCTGCATCTTGAATATAGAAATTATAATTTTTTGAAAGAGGGAAAATATCTACAATTGCTGTCATATATTTATAACTAGGGAAAAAGACAAAATAATTACCTGTTTTTCCTCCAACAAAAGCCAAAATAGCTTGAATTATCTTTTTCTTAGTAAAATCACGATCTTTATAATATGTTGAAATATTTGTATTAACTAAAACCTTTAAATTTTCTACAGGAAAAGGTGAAGGCAAAAATAATTCTTCATGCTTTTCTTCAGCTTTTAATAAGTCTAGGAAAAAGTTTTGCAGAGTTAATGTTGCACTGAAGAAAGTTCCAGAAAGAAATATATTTTTTGCTAGGCGCATAAAAGGTCTTGAATCTAAACAATTCGCATTAAATTTTAATAATTTCCCATTTTCCGAGATTTCAAAAAAATAAGAATATGTTTCATCACTTTCTGGCAGACTCAAAAAACTTTTAGCCTTATAATAAACATCAAGAAATTGATCGGTGACATCTTTTCCACCTTCTTGCAAAAAATTTTTTCCTTCTTCTAAAAATTTATCTAAAACCAAAAACAATTCATCTGGTATTCCATCAACTTTCAAAACATTTCCGAAAAAATCTTCTTGTGGAAATTCATTGATATCTAAATTTAAAAAATAATCCATAACTTTTTTTATCAATCTATACATTTTTTTATGATTGAAAGATATAGCTTTAAAATCTTTATATAGCAAAAAGAAAGAATAAAAATCAATTTGACCACTATGCATATCACGAATTCTTGAAGGAAGATTATGCGCTTCATCTATAAGCAGATAATAATTTTTTGGTCCTTCATCAAAAAAACGAATAAGATGAGCTGTCGGATGAAAAAGGTGATTATAATCAGCAATAATTACATCATAAAAAGTTGAAAGATCCAGTTGAAATTCAAAAGGACAGACCTGATATCGATAAGATAAAGAGATTATATCTTGAAATCCTAAACAAGGATATTCTTGATAAATTGCATGAATAATAGCATTGACTTTTTGATAATAATCGACAGCAAAAGGACACTCATCAGGGTTGCAATGTCTTTTTTTATCATTGATGCAAAGGCTTTCTTTACTGTTAATAGTTATCGCATTGATAGTTACACCTTTAGTATTAAAAAATTTTATCGTCTCTAAAACAACTTTTTTTATAGAATTTTTACTGGTCAAATAAAATATTTTTTCGCCTTTATCTTGCATCTTTTTTATATATGGATATAAAGTTGCTGCAGTTTTTCCAATGCCTGTAGGAGCTTCAATATAAGCGAACTCTTCATTATCGGCGGCATCATAAATAGTTTGAATCAATTCTTTTTGTCCTTTACGATAAGTTGAATAAGGAAAATCAAAAGAACTTAAATCTTTCTTTAATTTTTCTTCATGATTTAAAAAGATCAAAATATGATCATAATAAGTTTGAACTAATTTTAATACAAAACGCTGCAAATCTTCAAAATTATAATCAAAATCATAAAATTTTCTAATCGCATAATTATTTTGTGAAATATACGTTAATCTGATAGAAATTTCGCTCAAATTATTTTGTAAAGCATAAATATAAGCATAAAATTGAGCTTGACCAAGATGCCAATCTTTATTTTCAGTATAAAATTCTTCAAGATCAGCTACAGTAGTTTTAATTTCGTCAATAGTTACTTTGCCATTTTTATCTGTGATAATTCCATCAGCTCTTCCTTCAACAATAAAAGTATATTCTCCAATAGTAAAAGTTGAAGATAAAGATACTTCCTTTTGATATACGGAGGATTGTTCATCTTGATAAACGGAATGAAGTCTTGTTCCTTCTTGCATAGTTCCACTAGAAAAAACACGAGAATCTATACTTCCAGAGCGAAGAATATTATCAACAATATCGTGAACTGAGAGAGAAATTATTTTTTGCATGTTATTAGTTTAGCAAAAAAGAGTCATTATTAATAGAAAATTAAATTGATAAAATTTTAATAAAAGTAATTGAAATTAATATTTTTTTAAAAAAACAAAATTAGGGCTTGATTTCCATTTCAAAATTTGCGATAATTCTACTTGCCGATTAAAACGGATCTGTGGTGTAGTGGCTAACATGTCTCCCTGTCACGGAGAAGATCGCGAGTTCGATCCTCGTCAGATCCGCCATGATGGCCCGATAGCTCAGTTGGTAGAGCAAGGGACTGAAAATCCCTGTGTCGAGGGTTCGATTCCCCCTTGGGCCACCATTTAATCAGTAATACCGATAGAAATTTCTATCGGTTTTTTTAAAAATATAAATGGCATTAAAAAAATATAAAAATATCTATCTTGTTTTAAACGTCCTACTATGGTATATTTATTAATGTTGTAAATAACTAAGTTATTTTATGTTAAAATAATTACGGAGGCTTCAATGAAAGTTATAGGAAATTTCTTTGTTAGAATTGGTCAATGGATTAAAAATACAGCTTGGATTCAAATTATTGGTTTAGTCGGTATAGTTGTCGGTATTATTATTGCTGCACCTTATGCTATTCGTGGTATTCAAGGTTGGGTAGCAACTTGGGATAATTCAACTTTCTATCAAGATCACCGAATCAATTATGAAAAATATCAACAAGTTATCAGCGATGACAAGACTTCTATCATCTTCTTCTATGAAGAATCTTGCGCAAATTGTGAAAGCACACAAAAACACATTGAAGATTTCTACAAACAATATCATGATCTTGAAGGTACAAAATTTGATTTCTATTCCATCAATGTTGCATGGAAAGATGAAGCTAACGATAACGATATAACTAAAGATCAATTAGAAGCTGCTGGTGAAGATTTATTTAATCTTTATAAATCTCAAACTGATTTAAAGATTCTCGGGCAATATACCGATATGAATAACACTCAAGTTACAGGTTTAGCTGATCCATATGATTTCCCAACACCTACTATTCTTTTAGTACAAGATGGTGGTTTAAAGAGCATTCGCTTAGGTTATGATCAAAACACTTTAGATGGTGTCTACGAAAACCTTTATTACATGCTTACTGGTACTGAGTTCTAATATCATTGCGTAAATTTAATTTAGGAGTTTGTCTTACCAAAGATAAACTCCTTTTTTCTTAAAGGAGATATTATGAAAAAAATAATATATTGTTCTTCAATTCTATTAATATTAAGTTCATGTAACATATCATCAACCACTTCATCTTCTTCACTTTCTAACTCTGATATTCCTCTAAATTTTTATGCTGATAATTATTATTTGCTAAAAGACATCAACGCTGACAAAGAAAATATATTTGTATTAATATATAGCTCAACTTGCACTCACTGCATTGAAGTTGAAAAAAGTTTAGCAAATGTCTACAACAATAATTTTTCAAATATCCCACTAGTTACTATAAAACCAAGTGATACTTCCAAATACACATTGCCTTTAGAATATAAAGATGCTGTTGACTTTTATTATCAGCAAGGAAGTGAATATGTATCTCCAGAATTTTTACCAGACTATCTATATAGATTTGAAAACTATCCAACACCTACACTTATGTATCTTAAAGAAAATAGAGAATTAAATCATATTATTTTCGGATTAGAAAATAATGAAGAACTATTGAAAGATTCTTTTCAAAGTTTAATCGAATGAAAAAAGCAGGTCGCCCTGCTTTTTTTATTTCATGAATTGACTAGTCGAACCATTAGGTGTTGCTCCAGTACAAGTTTGAACTTCTTCAGTTTGTGTATAACTTGGATAATAGACTGGACGAGGAACATAATGATGAACTATGCGAGTATTAATTGGACAAATTACAGGTTGTTCAACAGTATGATATCTGTTACAAACTCTTTCTTGAACAGGCATAACAATTGGTTCTAAACGTGGATCGTTGTTTTGATAACAAGGACGAGAATACATATATTTCCTCCTAACTCTCAATTTAAGATATGTATCTTATATAATTATGTTTAGTTTGAAGCCCAATTTATTATATAGAAAATGAAATTTGCCATTCTTCTAAGCATAAGTTTTAATATGAAGAAAAATTATATAATCTTTTATCTTTGTCTATTTTTTATATTTATAATTTATATTTATCCAATTCAATACAAATCAAATATAATCAATCTAGTCAATTTGTTTTTTTATTTTTTCTTACCAGCTCTTTTACCAACTTCTTTTTTCTTAAATATACTTTTAAAAACAAATATAATTCAAAATATAAAAAATAAAAAAATCAGTTCTTTTCTTATAGCTTTTCTTCTAGCTTTTGGTGGAACACCTTTATTTTTAGTTCTTTCTAAATACATAGATAAAACCAAATTTAAAGGGCAAGAATATCGTTTTGTTGGGCCAAGTTTTTCTTTTATGATTTATCTTTTCCAAATAAATCACAATCAATTTTCCTTTCTTTTCAGCTTTCTTTTAATAATGCCTACAATTATTTTAAATTTTATCAAGCCTATTACTTTTGAATTTTATAAATTGCCAGAAAATCAATTTAAATTAAAAGATTTCGTTTCTAGCATCGATGAAGTCATCAAATCAATATATAAACTTTTAATGATTATAGCTTTAATATTTTTATTTAAACCACTATTTGAAAATATTTTTCCACCAAATATCTATAATTTTATCTGTGGAATATTTGAATATACTTCAGCTTCTATTCAACTTGTAAAAAGCGATGAAATTTTACCTCTAATTTTCATTTTAGAGTTCAATGGTATCAGTTCAATGCTAGCAATAAAAAATGAATGTCCTAAATTAAATATAAAAACATTCATTATAAAAAGAGCATTTTTATCTGGAATAATTATGCTATTATTTTCTTTTTTGCTTAAATCCCTCAATTACTGAAGCCGGAACTAAAGGAGTAATATTAGTGTTTTGAAAATATAATTCTTTTATCCTCGAAGAAGAAATAAAAGCATGATCACGACGGCTGATAAGAAAAACCATTTCTATCTCTGGATCAATATATTCATTGACTGAAGCCACTTGATATTCATATTCAAAATCTGGAACAGCCCTAAGCCCACGAATAAGAATTTTGCTATTGAATTCTTTAGCCTTATCAACAACTAAACCATCAGTTATAGTCACAACAACATTTGGAGTATCTTTTAAAGCTTCTTCGATCATCTTTTTTCTTTCTTCAGCTGTGAAAAAACTTTTTTTATCAGCATTATTAGCAACGATAACAACAATCTTATCAAATAATTTTAAAGAACGCTTTATTATATCTAAATGTCCATTAGTAATTGGATCAAAACTTCCAGGATAACAGGCTACTCTCATTTTATTCTCCTATAAACTGTGACATATTTATCACTATATTTATATACTTTACTTTGAAAGTTTTCATTTTCTATTGGTTCTTCCAAAGTTTCTATAACCACACGTGAATTTTCTTTTAACAAATTCAAATCCAAAAGAGTCGAAAGTAATTTTGTAGCCACGCTTTTCATTTTATATGGAGGATCTGCAAAAACCAAATCAAATATTTTTCCATTTAAATTTTTTAACGCCTTCATATAATCATCCAAGACAATATCGTAATCTTCTGAAGGAATTTTAATTTCATCAATAGTCTTTTTTATAGCATTTGTCGATAATTTTAACGCATCGACAAAAACAACATGTTTAGCTCCGCGAGATAAAGACTCAAGTCCATAAGCACCGCTACCAGCAAATAAATCCAATACTTCATATCCATCGATAGGACCGATAGCCGAAAATATAGATTCTTTTATTCTATCCATCGTTGGTCTAACGTCTTTAGAATCTGGTTGATTAATATGACGATGACGATATTTTCCAGCAATTATTCTTATCATAAACACCTCTAGTGTTATTTTAAAACATTTCTATCAACTTTGTCATCGATTTAATATAAATTGTGAGAAATCTTCTATTTGATCATCAGAAGAAGCAATGATTTCTTCTTTTTGTTTTTCCCATTTTTTATCCATAACAGCTACTACATTGAATCCTAAAGATTTAGCACATTTCATAGAAGCGAGAGAATCCTCAAAGAAGAGAATCTGATCAGGTTCTATTTTATATTCATTCAATATTTCTTTAAAAAAATTTGTATTACTTTTATTTATCTTTAAATTTTGACTGGTATAAAAATGTTCAAAATAAGAAACAATGCCATATCTTTCTAAACAAGGCTTAAACATTTCTTCATTGCAAGATGTTGCTATTGCTAAATGAACATTTTTATTTTTCAAATAATCCAAAAACTCCTTTACACCTTTTTTTAAATTTACATTTTCAGCATATTCTTTAATTGCAAGATCAGACCATTCTTTCATTATCTGCTCTTCATCAATATCTAGTTTATATGTATTTTTTGTATAAGTTGCTGTTTCTTCGAGCGTCAAAGGAGCAATAGCAATATGATAATCTTCGCCCATTATCAAATTATGATTTTTAAAAAATAATAAATCGATATCATTCCAGATTTCCAAAGAATCTAGAATTGTTCCATCTAGATCAAAGAGAAATAATTTTATATTTTCAATTTTTTTCATAGCTTTATTATAAATTATTTTCAATGTATTTCATTTTGAAAACGCTTTATTTATAAAATTAATACATTTATTTTACATTGCCATGAATTGTATTTAATAAATTAATAAATAAATTGCAAAAATAAAAAATATATGCATTTTGAAAACGCTTTATAAACACAATAATTATGTTATATGTTAAAATTATAGAGTTAAAACTAAATTTATGAGGTAACTTATGAAAAACATACGCAATATTGCAATTATAGCCCATGTTGACCATGGTAAAACAACTTTGGTCGACCAATTGCTTAAATATTCTGGAACTTTCCGTGACAATGAAAATGTTGCAACAAGAGTAATGGATTCCAATGATATCGAACGTGAAAGAGGAATTACTATCTTAGCTAAAACAACTGCTATTAACTATAAGGACTATAGAATCAATATTCTCGATACTCCAGGACATGCTGATTTTGCCGGTGAAGTTGAAAGAATTATGAACATGGTCGATGGTGTTGTTCTCGTCGTCGATGCTTTTGAAGGAACAATGCCACAAACTCGTTTCGTTTTAAAAAGAGCGTTAGAATATCATTTAAAACCTGTTGTTGTCATCAATAAAGTTGATCGTCCAAATGCTGATATTCAAAAAACATTAGATGAAGTATTAGAATTATTCATTGAACTCGGTGCTGATGATTCACTTCTCGATTATAAAACAGTCTTCGTCTCTGCTTTGAAAGGAACTTCAAGCTACGACATGGATTTATCCACACAAAAAGAAGGAATGGATCCATTATTTGAAACTATCATCAATGAAATTCCTGCCCCAAAAACCGATAGTGATGCTCCTCTTCAATTCCAACCATCACTTCTTGACTACAATGATTATGTCGGAAGAATCGGTGTTGGCAGAGTAGATCGCGGTACAATTCATGTCAATGATAATGTTACTTGTATCAGAATCGATGGAAGCACAAAAAATTTCCGCATACAAAAACTCTATGGTTATTTAGGTTTAAATCGTATAGAAATTGAACAAGCAGAAGCCGGAGATATCTGTGCTATTGCTGGACTTGCTGATATCAATGTTGGTGAAACTATTTGCGATCCAGCTCACCTTGATCCACTTCCACTTTTAAGAATCGATGAACCTACATTACAGATGACATTCTCTACAAACAATTCTCCATTCTCAGGAAGAGAAGGAAAATTATTAACTGCCAATAAAATTTACGAAAGACTACTAAAAGAAACAAGAAAAGATGTTTCGTTAAAATTCACTCAACCTTCTCCAGAAACATTCATCGTTACTGGACGTGGTGAACTTCATCTTTCAGTTTTAATTGAATCCATGAGAAGAGAAGGTTTCGAACTTCAAGTTTCACGTCCTGAAGTTATTCTCAAGAAAATCGATGGAGTAGTCAATGAACCTTTTGAAGATTTACAAATTGATGTCCCAGATCAATATGTTGGAAATGTCATGGATTTAGTCGGAAAAAGAGGTGCTGAACTTTTAAATATGAATAGCGAAAACGGATTGACCAGACTCAATTACATCATTCCTTCTCGCGGTTTAATTTCCTTCAACAGTACCTTCATGATTCTCACTTCTGGATATGGAATTATCAATCACTCATTTAGAGAATATCGTCCTATTGTTAAAATGAATATTGGACAAAGAAGTGTTGGTGTTTTAGTCGCTACAGATAGTGGTAATGCAACAGCTTATGCTATTAAATCAACTGAAGAAAGAGGAACTATGTTCATCGCTCCAGGAACCGAAGTCTACGAAGGCATGATTGTCGGTGAAAATAAATATGAAAACGATTTAGCTGTCAATGTTGTCAAAGCTAAAAACTTAACCAACCAACGTTCATCAAATAAAGACCAAACAGTTGTTTTAAAAACTCCAAGAAAACTCACCCTTGAAGAATGCTTAGACTATATCAACGCTGATGAATTAGTTGAAATAACTCCGAAAAGCATTCGTATGAGAAAGAAAATTCTTGAAACAACTTTACGTAAAAAATACGAAGCCCATCATCAAGACGATATAGCTTAATTGATTACATTTAAAAAATAATGTAATATAATTAATATAGATGGGAGGTCCATATGGCAAAACATAAAATTTGCATTGATTTAGGCACTGCCAATACTTTAATTTGGACAGATGCTGGAAAAACTATTGCTTTTAATGAGCCTACCATTATCGCCATTGACAAACAAAAACAAGAAGTAGTCGAAATCGGTTATTTAGCCCATAAAATGATTGGAAGAACTCCTTATGGAGTAGATGTAATCTTCCCGATTCAAAATGGAGTAATAGCCGATTTAGATGCTTGTTTAAAATACATCGAACGCGCATTCAATATATTGCGATTAGAAAAATTGCTACATAATTCATATTTATATTTTGCAACTCCGAGCAATATAACACCTGTTGAACAAGAAGCTTTAATTCAACTAGGAATAAGATTAGGGGCAAAAAAAGTCAATATTGATTCCGCTTTAAAAATGTCAGCACTTGGAACTGGCACTGATATTTATTCACCTCATGGTACTTTGGTTCTCGATATCGGAGCAGGAGTAACCAATGTTGGAATAATAGCACTAGGCGATATTGTCTATACTAAAGCTTTTTATCTAGCTGGCAATTCTTTTACCAAAGCTATTATCAAACACTTAAGAAAAAATCATCATCTTGTCATCGGAGAAAAAACTGCCGAATATATTAAGATGAAAATTGGCTCTGTTAATCTAGAAAATAGCAATCAGTTATTAGAAGTTAATGGACGAGATCAAATAACTGGACTTCCGCATTCTATAATATTATCTGAAAATGAAATTGCAAATTGTTTATTACCATTTGCTCAAGAAATATTAGATCTAGTAATTGAAGCTCTAGAAAAATCTCCAGCTGAAATTACAGCCGATGTCGCAAATAACGGATTAGTTTTATGCGGTGGTGGTGGATTACTAAATGGCTTAAGAGAATATCTTTCAAGCAAATTAGGAATTATGGTTCATCTTGCATCATTCCCACAAGAAACTGTAATCAAAGGTCTTATCGAATATTCAAACAATTCATTTGTAAATAAATACGAAAAAGAAGAATAAAATAGTGCAATTTTAAAAAAACTTTGATATAATATAAAAATGTTGGAGGTAGTGTTATGCTTATTGATGAAATTAAAAAAGCCAATATGCAAGCTTTGAAAGATAAAGATAAAGCAACCCGTGCTGCCTTATCAACAGTTATCAACAAATATATGCTTTTAAATGTTGAGAATAAAGCCAAAGGTAAAGAAACAACCGATGCTGATGTTATCAGCATTCTTCAAAAATCTGTTAAAGAATTAGAAGAAGAAAAGAATATGTTTGTTAAAGCTGCTCGTCAAGATAAAATTGATGAGATGAACATTCAGATAAACGCTGTTAAAAAGTACTTACCTGAAATGATGAGCGAAGATGAGATCAGAAAAATCATCTCCGGACTTGAAGATAAATCTGTCAAGTCAGTTATGGCTTATTTTAAGGAAAATTATGCCGGTAAGGTAGAAATGGCTAAAGTAAGTCAAGTTCTCAGATCCTTATAAAAGGATCCTTTTATGGGAAAATAGTTAAATGGTATAACCATGGTCTCCAAAACCATTATTGAGAGTTCGATTCTTTCTTTTCCCGCCATTAAAGAAGCGTTAGTTTGATACAGTAAAATGTGTCAAACTTTTTTAATTTTTACGGAAGTTTGATTCTTACCATTGGTTCGAACATTCGAACTTTGATACATTGGGAAACGATTCATAGGGCTTTTGCCGCTCCTTTTATATAAGGATTTATGGATTTGAAACGTCAACGATTGAACGATTAACCTAATAAATGAACGATTACAGGAACTATTGAACGTTTATCCCAACGATTGAACAAATCACCCAGCAATCATTGATGAAACAACATGGAATATGGTTCAAGAAGAAATTAAGTTTAGAAAAGGTACTAAAAGAGAGTATAACGGAAGAAACCTTTTCTTTATGAAGATTAGGTGTGGTGTATGTGGTGCATATTTCTGTACTCAAACTTGGCATTCAACCTTAGTTAATAATAGAAAGACTATGCTAGTTTTCCATAATAGGAAAACAGTAGCTGGAGCGTGTAAATCTCCAAGCTTAAGCGAAGTTTATATCCAAAGAGCCTTCTTAATAGCTTTTAAAGAGATTTTTGGCGAAAAAGAGAAAATAAAAGAAAATATTCAAGAAAAAATCGATTTATTTCAAAAAGATAAAATTCTTGAAGGAAGACAAAACGTTCTAAATAATCAAATTATAGAGCTTCATCAGAAGCTAGAAATCTAACAAGATAAATATAAAATTAAAGCATAAACTGATCCATGCATTAGTGAGAGATTATTTGAAATATATGATGAGCTTCAAACTCTTAATAAAGAACTTGCTTCAGTTACTAGAGAAATAGAAGAAAATCAAGCAAGATTTGAAACTCAAACTACAATTCTTACTGAGCTAGATAAAGAACATGACTTTAATTATTTTGATAGAGCGGTATTTAATGTAGTGGTGGATAAAGCAGTAGTTCACGCAAATAGAGATATCGAATTCTTCTTTTATGGAGACGAAACTTACTTATTTAAATTTGATGAAGAACTATACGAACAAACTAAGAATTGTACAAAGTACTATAAGTAAGCAAAGCTTAAATTCAATAGTAGTCATTTTTGACTGAAGGCATATTTATATATAGGAAATTCTATGACTACAAAAGTTGTCACTAATGACTACCATTTTTTAAATTGTTGTGTTAAAATATTATCAGTATTGGAGGAGAAAGAAATGAAAACAACACTTCAAAAAAATATTGATAAATACATGGATCTTAAAGGATTAAAGTATTATTCAGATTTGCTATATGAAATAGGAAAGCTGATGGGAAAGACAAAACTAGAAGCTAGAGCATTTGTGGAAAAAGAAAAGTCAAATTTCTCTAAAACACTAAAAGGCGAAAGGCCTTTAAAATATGATTACATTATTCCTCTAGAAAAGCTATTTGGTGTCCCTTTAGCAAAAATGCTTGAAGAGCAAGTGTATTTTGAAAGCATTAACAAAGACGATATTCCTTATTTAAAAAGCTTTAGATATTATGCGTATAAAGATGAGCCTGAATTATATGATGAATTAGATAAAACAGCTACTGTTGATGGTAATGACATAATTGATAATTCAGATGAATATAATCGTTTCTTCTTTGATTATCTTATTGAATATAAATCTTATAATGGTCTTAGACATATGGTGAACAAACATCATTTTCATCTAAACCCAGTTAATCCAGTTTTCTATCAAACTGATGAAAATTCATTTGTTTGTGGAACATTACCAATTCAACTAGCTAAGTTTGTTATTGATTCAAACGACCCTGATATCTTCAATAAAGTTTACGATCCATTTGAATATCTTATGAGATTCTCTTATAGAGATATGGGATGTTTATACACTGAAGAACAATTTGTAGAAGCAGTAGTAAATAACGAAAAAATATTTGATTCACTATTTGCTGAAAGACAATATCCATTCGAATTTATCAATAAAGGAGTAGAACCTAAAGATGGAAATAAACCATCAATTCGTTGCATTAATCCTTTGCTTAATGTTTGTTTGGACTATTGCTTAAGAGATTTAAATCAATACAAAAACCAAGCTGAAATAATACTAAAATTCGGAATTAAGTATAATCAATCAGTTCTAGATAACTTAGCAATTCCGTTAAACGAATGTCACCTAGATAATGTTGGAAATCTGTTTATTGGATGGAGATGCTATTATGCGAATCTTATTTATACCGATATTGATAAAACCGAAGATGATTCAATTAATAAATTAATAAATCAATTACCTAAATTGAATAAAGGAGATTAATAATGAGAAGAATTTCACTCAATCAAACGCTTGATAGAGCATACTCAGTCGCAGATAGTGATCTCGTTGAATTAAAAAGTGCGATGATAGGCTTATGCACTGATATCGAAAGATATTTCAAAGTTGCATTTGATGTTAACTTAAACGAAGAAATAGATGACGATGCCTTTAGAAGAATTCTCTATGTATTTCCTAAATTTGGCCCTTTAACCATTGAACAGTTCAATAGATTAGTGATTTTATTCGTAAATATACGAGGAGTAAATGCCCATTTATATTTATCAAAACCTATCTATCTAGATGATGATTTGAAGTATTTTATTATAAGCAACACTCATCCATCTTATATTCTTGAAGATGATAATAAAATTACTATATATGGAGCAGTTCTTATTCTAATGTTGATGGCACAAAAATATATGGTTTGGCCATTCTGCACATCATTCTTTAGATGCGAATTCTTCATGGAAATAGGAAAAAGTGAAGAAATGTCAAATTTCCAAATCGCTCAACAAAAAAAATTTAATGGATTCTGTGGCCTTGGAAAGCCACTTACTCAAAATGCTAAACCTGTTCAAGGGATTGAATCAACATATATTAATGACGTTTTAAAAAGATGCTTAACTCTTGTTTTCCTTGATTTGGAAAAAGTACTTAAGAATTATAAAGGATGTAGCCTAAAGACTGCCTCATTATCTGGAATGCTTAAGGGTAATTCATTGTTTGACGAAACATTGATTTCTAAAATTGTTAAATTAAGAAATTGCTGGTTCCATGGTTCTTTTATAGGCGACATAGTGGAACAAAATGAAGGTAACTTTGAATTTACTTTAGAATTTGCTGTTGATGTATTAAAAGAGTTAGCAGAAGTTGCAAATAAAGATGTTAATCAATTTGGATTGATAATTAATGATATTCATTACTTTGCTCAAAATTTCTTCAATTACTATGCTTTGAAATTAGTAGAAGTCTCATACAAGATTCTTGATAATAGATTACTTACTGAGGATAAATTAGATAGTAGATTAGATAACATAGATTTTTCCTTCAAAAGATTTGAAAAAGTTGATTCAAAAGTTTTTGAAATGTTCGCTGATTTAATAAACTTTCATCAAATTAGATGGAATGTTTCTGCTTCAAAGTTCTTAGACAAACTACCAAGAAAATTCGATTGTGAGAATTTAAAAATAGCTAAGATACACTCAGATAAAGGATTCAAAATAGGTGATTTCAAAACCGATAGGAAGGATATTGTTCTTGCTTTGGTTTACGTTAAAGAAGGATATAAAAATTTAGTAAATAATATTGATTTACAAAGTGTGGCAAACACTGTAGAAAAAGAATGCTCAAAACTAATAACTATAGTTAATATAAATTTATAGGAGGATAAGTAGTTATGAAAAATGTTAAAAAATTATTATTGTTAGGAATTATTCCGCTCGTGTTTACTGGTTGTAATAACGGCAGCTTAGCTGAAGAAACCATTAAAGTGATTGATATGGAAGGAACTGAAGTAATTGTTCCTAAAGATGTTAAACATGTTGCTGCAATTTCTCAAAGTGCAACTGATTTAATGATTGCGTTTGGACTTGGAGATAAAATTACAGGGACATATAGATCCTTTACTTATAATACCTGGGCAAATGAATTATATCCTTCTGCTGCAAATTATAAAGCTTATTCATATAGTACTACAGCTGAAGAATTATTAAAAGATAATATCGATTTAGTTATTATTCAAGATACTGAAAATGCTCAAGCTTTTAGAAATGCAGGCATTCCAGTAATTGGTGTTCATCAATATTCTCCAATAGGAGCATTTGACGATGAAGTTTATGATATTGCAATTTTAATTGCACAAGTATTCCCAGAAGCTAAAGAAAAAGCTGATGCTTGGATTAATGAAGTTAAAGGAACTATTACTGATATTAAAAACAAGATTGGTGATGTTAATAGCGAAAAGGCTGTTTACTATGTAAACGGAGAAAAATCTAAAGGCTTATATTATTCCGATGGTGGAAACTCAATGATTTCGAGAATTTATGATGTTGCTAATGTTCGTTTAGCTACTGAAATGTATGAAGTCCTCAATGTGCACAAAGTGTCTGATGAAGAAATGATTAGATTAAATCCATATGCAATGATGATTGGCGGATCTTATCAAACAAATTTATTTACAAGTTTAGCTGAGTCCCAAGTATGGTCTGCACTAGAATGTAATCAAAACAATCGTATTTACCATATTCCAGTTTGTATGCAAGGAATAGAAAATGTTGGTGCTGAAACTTCATTGATGCTCAAATATACAGCTAATCTATTTAATCCAACGTATGAATTCGATATGAAAACAGAAATGAAAAGCACTATCAAGAAGTATTTTAATTACGATTTAACTGATACTGATGTAGAGAATATGTCAAAAGGATTAGATAAAAACGGAGAAAACATGATTCATGGATAATGCTTACAAGAAAGAAAAACGCAAATTTATAATCATTATTTCTATACTGGCTGTTTGCTTATTGCTTTCTTTTATATTGTCTATGAGTATTGGAAGATAAGCGGTTCCATTATCTGATACTTTCAAATATTTGTTTGGTCAAAAGATAGATGAGATGTCTTTCAAGGTGTTAAATAATTTAAGACTTCCTAGAACACTTGTTGCTATTTGTGTAGGATGTGCATTAGCCTTGAGTGGAACTATTTATCAAAGCATCTTTAACAATAAACTCGTGTCACCAGATATATTAGGCGTCAGTAGTGGAGCAAGTGTAGGTGCTTGCTTTGGAATACTTGTTGGCTTTTCCACTGGTCTAGTAAGCTTATTTGCGTTTGTTTGCGGATTTATTACAGTTCTATTAACTTTGTTAATTTCTAAAGCATTTAAGAATAAATCAAATTTAATAATTATTCTTTGTGGCTTAGCTGTTGGCGGTCTAATGTCATCGTTAGTTGGATTAATGAAATATTTAGCGGATAACGAAATGAAACTTGCTGAAATGACATTTTGGCTTTTAGGAGATTTGTCAAAAGTTACAATCAATAATTTTTGGGTAATTCTTCCAGTGACAGTTGTGGGAATAATTATTAGCCTTATATTCTCATGGAGATTAAACATTATTTCTTTTGGAAGAAAAGAATCGAAAGCATTAGGTGTTAATTACAATGTAGCTACAATCATAATGATTATTGTTGCGACCGTGCTAACAGCAGTTTCCGTTTCTATTAGCGGAACAATCGGTTGGATAGGATTGGTTATTCCTAATTTGGTTAGATTACTAATTGGCAGCGATAACAAAAAAGTAGTCCCTGTTTCAATGCTTCTTGGTGCAGTGTTTATGGTTATTTGCGATATGCTTGCAAGAAGTATAACTCCAAATGAAATTCCGTTAAGCGTCATTACTGGAGTTATTGGAACGCCATTATTCTTGTTCTCAATATTTAAAAGGAGGAAAGATTTAGAATGAAAAACATTATAGAAATTAAAAATCTCTCTTTTGAATACGATAAAAACAATCTTGTGTTGGATCAATTATCGTTAGCCATTGAAGAAAATACAATTAACGCCATTCTTGGATCTAATGGTTCAGGAAAGAGTACACTTCTAGATTGCTTAGTTGGTGTTAATAAAACATCGTTTGGAGAAATTCTTATTGAAGGCAAGCCATCAAACGATTATGCAAATAAAGAATTTGCAAAAGCGGTGGCATATATTTCTCAATCAGCATCTATAAATATTGATTACTCAGTAAGAGAATTCATCCTTTTTGGAAGAAATCCTTATTTGAATATAGGGCAAGCACCTAAAAATGATGATTACGAAAAATGTAATCAATGTGCTGAGCGATTAGGAATTACTCATCTGTTAGAAAAAAGCATAACCAAAATTAGCGGTGGAGAAAGACAACTTTGTTTTATTTGCAGAGCTTTAGCTCAAGAGAGCAAGATTCTCGTATTTGATGAACCATTATCCGCTTTAGACTTTGGAAATCAAAACAAGCTTCTTAAAATATTTAAAGAATTAAAAGAAGAAGGCAAAACCATTATTTTCACAACACATAATCCGAATCAAGTATTAGACCTAGATTGTAATGTTATAGTTTTGAACAACAAAAAAATCATAACAACCGGTTTAGCTAATAAAGTTATTTCTTTAGATTTATTAGAAACTATTTATAAAGGGAAAATAGCCACTGCTAAAAATCACTATACTTTTAAATAACTATTATTCTCAGTCTCCTTTCTATAAAAAGCTTCCTAACTGATTCTCCTTAGCAATGATGGAAGCATAATAAATGTTGAAAGAAACGTGACCAATGACTTTTTAAATGAAATATTAGCTATTAAGATAATACCAAGCTATTTATTTGTTCAAAAAGCAGTTTCATCTTATACAATAAATTTATATTATGATGATGGAGTATATCAATTGAATAACTACTATATATATATGATGTAAAGATAAAACTTATTTTTACACCACAAATAATAATCTATATGATTTTGTTAATAAATATACGAGATGATTAATTCAATGAAATCAAGTATAAAAAAGAATGTAATAAAAAGGTATTGCTCTTCTTGCATTACTTAGAACTCAATGCCTTATAACAAATTGCTTAGACAAGGAAGACAAAAAATAGAGTAGATATTAATTAGCATATTCAAGTTCTACAATGGAAAATAAATAATGGTAGCAGTTGCTTAACAAGTAGCTGTTTTTTCCTTTTTGCATTTCGAATTCTACATTTATCGTGTTATAATTTTCTTGGAAGAATAAACAGCATAAATAAATTTTCTTATGTTAGTTTTCTTGGAGGAGTGATTATTTTGACAAATATAGATATAAAAATTGAAAAGCTTTTGAAATTAGCTAAAAAGAATCCAAAAAATTATGTCAAAATAGCAGATATTTATTTTGATGATAGTAACTTTAAAAAAGCAGAAAACTATTATAAAAAAGCAATTGAAAATGGTATATGTGCCTACCAACAATTAGGATATGTTTATGACTATCAGCATCAATATAAAAAAGCATTTAACACATATCTAGAAGGTATTGATGCTAGAGATATAGATTGTATGATTTATGTTGGCTATAACTATGAGGTTGGTCATATCGTAAAAAAAGATATTAAAAAAGCAATTGAATATTACATGATGGCTTCGAATTTAGGATCTGCAATTGCCGCAAGAAATCTTGGCAATATCTATTATTTCGACATGCCATGTAAAGATGATAAAAACGAAAATGTAAAGAAAGCTTTGGGATTTTATGAACGTGCATTTTATTTAGGCGAAACAAGCATTACAAAAAAGATAGGATTTATCTACTTAAACGACGAAACATTAAAAGATGTTAAGAAAGCTATCGAATGGTATAAGAAAGGCCTAAATCTTGGAGATCATTCACTTAATTTCGATTTGGCGTATATCTATTTTAATGATAGATTTGTTCCACACGATTATGAAAAAGGATATGCATATTTGATTGATGGAGTAAAAAACAACGATCCAGAAAGCCTTTATATGCAAGCTCGTATATACGAGGAAGGTTGGTATGGAATAAAAGCTGACGAAAAAAAATATATTTATTATCTCAAGAAGGCAGCAAAACTTGGACAAGATGATGCACTTCTTGATTTGGGCTATTATTATTCTAAAAGGAAAAATTATGATAAAGCCTTGGACTGCTTTGCTGAATGTGAACTTGACACTGTTGGGCTTTATTGGGCAATTGCTACGATATGTGAAGATCAAAAGCAGGATTATGATAACGCACTTAGATACTATCAAATGGCAATGGAAGATAATTTTCCAGATGCAATAGAGAGAATGGCTGAAGCTTATTTGGGTGATAATCTTGGACTTGAAAAAGATGAGAAAATCGCGCTTAAGCTATTTAAAAAGGCAGCTAGACTTGGGAATGTTGCTGCCCAATATAATCTTGGTATGGCTTATGCATGTGGCTATTATGGCCTGGAAGCTAATAAGGAAAAAGCTATTTTTTGGCTCAAGAAAAGTGCGAAGGGTGAAAATCCAATGGCGTGTTTGCAACTTGGACTTTACTATTACTACACTGTAAAAACCAAAGAAACTTATAAAAAAGCCTTTAACTTATTTAAAAATGCTTTTAATCTAGGAGAAAAAGAAGCAATCGTGAACGTTGGTTTGTGTTATTTACAAGGAAACGGCATAAAAGAAAACAAAATGGAAGCGGTGAAATGCTTTAAAATGGCCGCCAATAAATTAGGCTCTGGTCTAGGCTTTTATAACCTTGGAATATGCTATGAGAACGGCTTTGGTGTTCATCAAGATTATAGACAAGCAATAGAAATGTATGGAAAATCTGTAGAATTAGGTGAGAAAACCGGTCTTGAGGCTATCAAGAGAGTTTATTCAAAAATGAATGACAATGTTCATAGGGCATAGCTGTTTTAAAAAAATGCTTTTGCATTTATAACATTAAATTATAAGGGTATGCAAAACTATTAAAAGGGTATGCACTTTTTGAATAAGGGTATGCAAAATTTCATTACCTAGGGTATGCATTGTATCAATATTGGTCATCATATCCATTAAAGAAGCGTTAGTTTGATACAGTAAAATGTGTCAAACTTTTTTAATTTTTACGGAAGTTTGATTCTTACCATAAATTCGAACTCACTAACTTTGATACATAAAATATTATATATTTTTCATTTTATTTAACATTTATGTCTTACTCAAATTTATAAATTGATATTTTAATGCTACTCCTGTTCCACCACATGAACCTAATTCATTATTGACCGGAATCATAAAGGAAAAAGCAAGTGCAATATACCCTTCATCTTTATTAAAAACTTTGGATGGTATTTTATGATGGAAATGGCTAAGTATAATTTAATTATTGCTTTATCTTTAGCCATTTATTTTGCAAGATTAAATCAAGGGGTGTGGAAAGATAAAATAATTACATTTTCATCTGAACCATATTTTATTGATTTTACTGAATATAAATCTTTATGTGACTGCTTAAACAAGATTCCTTGCATTAATGAAAACACTGACATAAATAAAGTATTTGATTTAATTTTAAATACAGCTATAAAACATCATGTTCCAGCCGAAAATATGGTTAAAAATATTATCATAATTTCAGATATGCAATTTGATATATTTGATGCTCAAAATCAAATTTCTTTTACAAATTTTATAAAAGAAAAGTATAAAAAAGCAGGCTATGAAATGCCGTGTCTAATATATTGAAATGTCAATAATCGTACAATGCCAGTAGCTCACGCTTTAAATGATGATAATAATGTCAAAATAATCTCAGGTTTTAGCCAAAGTGTTTTTGATACTATTATAAAATCACAGGCATATGATCCTAAAATGGCTATGCTTGATATCTTAAATTCAAAAATATTTGATAAAGTTAGAATTTAAGAAGTTATGCTGATGAAGAAAGTTCTCTTCATTTAGCATCAGATAATGTAGCAATTATCTAGCTACAATACATAAATTATTCTGCCTAAAAATAAAGGGTAGAATAATTTTTATATTTAAATATTTAAAAATAATCTCCTAATTACTAGCATATTTAGAGGATTAACTATTTATTTTTTTCTCAGTTGTGACGGAGAGCAGCCTTTTCTTCTTTTTATCAAGGCAATTAGTCCTTTTGCATCAGAAAAACCAACTTCATTTGCAATTGCAGTCACCGACAAGTCAGTATTTTTAAGTAAACTAACTGCTTCGTTCAAACGAAGTTCATTTTGATATTCTTTTGGTGTAAATCCTGTAAGAGAGTGAAATTGTCTAATAAAATAAAACTTATCCATATATGCCATTGAAGAAAGTGTCTCCAATGTTATTTTTTCTTTATAATGTTCCATTACATATTTAATTGCATTTGTAATGCCGGTACTTTTGTCACTTACATCGCATTTTTGCAAAAGTTCAGTCAGCATATTATAAAGAAGCGAAGAAATAAGATATATATTTTCATTTCCAGATCTTATCATATCTGTAATTTGTCGTACGGCATCAACAAATGAAGGAGGAATGAATCCTGTCATTATATATTCAAATTTAGATTGAAAACTATCGTAAAAACCCTTTACTTCTGGTCCATACAAATATACAAAATATGCCTCATAAGGTATATCACCTCCATTAATAATGGTATGATCCTCTTGCTGTGAGAAAAAAAGTGTATCTCCAGCATGTGCTTTATACGTTTTATTTTTTGTTTTTAAAACAACTTCTCCTTTAGTCACTCCATATAATCCATAAGAGTTAAGCCCTGTTCTTGAAACAGAATGTTTTAAACCACCGATTACATATCCTGATTGCACAACATTATATAATAATGGATGACGATAATAATTATCCGGATGTATAGCTAATGTTGTTCCAGAAAGCAATTCTACCGTTATTTTAGTTGTTTTCATCTTTATTTATTACCTGTAATTGTGTTTAATTTTGCAATTTTATGTATTAAAACGAAAAAAGTAAATTGATATAATTCAAGTATACTTGACATATTTAAATTATGTCAATAAAAAGAATTTTTAAGGAGAGAAAAATGAAAAAAGTTTCATTTTTAATGGTTTCAGTCGTCTTTTTGCTATGTTTATGTGCTTGCAACAAAGGAACAACAACATCTAGCAGTACTATTAGCAGTTCAAATAGTACAACAAGCGTAATCAGTACCCCTAGTAGTTTATCATCTAGTTCTAGCAGCTCTTTTAATAGTACCATAAGCTCTAGCAGTAGTTTTAATAGTACATCGAGTTCTAGCAGTTCAAATTCATCATCTAGTTCAACTACAAGTTCTAATAGTTCATCAACAAGCTCAAGTAGCAGTACAACTACTAGTTCATCGTCTAGTTCTAGCAGCTCATCAACGAGCTCTAGCAGTTCATCAAGTAGCTCGTCTACTAGCTCAAGTAGTTCTATAATTGAAATTAATCCACTTGACAATTTTAATATAACTGCAGTAGCTGGAGTAGAAATAAAAGACAATAGTGTAACACTGACTAAGTCACAATACGATGCTCTTGTTTTATCACCGGAGACTAATTGCGATTATACACTTTTAAACGGAGTAAAAGCCGATATTTCGGTAACTGAAAACAGACTTATTTTTGATTTAACATCTCCAACTGGCAACAAAGATAAATACATTATTACATTAATTGTTTTATCTAATCTTGCCGATATCAACATAAATACAATTTATAATAAAAAAGTAGTAAATGGCAAAGTCACATTTAGTGAAACTGAATACGCATCATTTTTAAATCTAGAGGATTATAGTTCCGTATGCGATTATCAAGCATCCGAAGGTGCAACAGTTAAAATTGAATTTGATAAACAAACACATACATTTTCTTTCAATGTTTTATCTCAGGATAAAACACAAAGAAATGAAGTTAAAGTAGAAATTAATGTTGAACTTCCTTTCGGTACCCATTCTCTTACAGGTAGTGGTGACAAAAAGTATGTTACCTACGATTATGAAAATCTGCTTTATTCATTAAATGGATCAGCAACAGTCACTGATGAAAAGGGTAAAAACTTAAATGGTAATTATGCATTTTCAGCACAAATTTATCCACAATCTCTTGCCCAGGGAAGCGAAGTTGTTTTGTCAGCAGTTTATGCAAACAATTATCAAATTCGTTTCGTATTAAGAGGTGTTGATGAAAGTCATTATCTCATCTTCTCCGACTATAAAGATAGATCAGATTTCCTAAATTATAAAGAACATATTTCTTCAACAGAATATGACAAAGAACAAGGCGTAAACATGGGTGTAATAGTAGTCGATGGCAGTATGGCTATGACTATAGATGGCAATGTTATCTATAGAAGAGCACTTCCAGAACTTAATTATACTGAAATGTTTATTAGTACTTACGAATGCACTGCACAAATGAAAAATTTACAAATTGTATCCGATGAAGTACAAGCAAAAACCATGTACAATAGTAGTCTTACAAATTATAAGGACAAATTAACTGGTGTATCTTTGATAAACACTTCCGAAAATATTAGCGAATTTGTAGAAAATGTTGATGGTGGTATATATGTTGAAGGTAAAAATTCAAACAAAAGAGTAATGGGAGCTCTTTATCAAAACGGAGTACCTGTCGGCGGCTATGAATATGCTGTTTCTGGCCATTTGAACATAACCGATACAAAAACTACTGGTGGTGCAGCCAGTAAAATAGAATTGCAAATTGCTAAAAACGTACAGAACTTTGTCAAAATTCAACTTTTCCGTTATCCAACAAACAATAGTATCTTCGCTTATCCAACAGTAAATGGAAAAGCATTAAGTCAAGTAACTTGTGAAAAAAACACCATGCCAAAAGGTACGGAATATCAAATCGATTACATTTTCGTATATAGCGGACAGGAAATAAAGGTGTATTTCAAAGATGGTAATTATTTACCTGATTATAAACTTGTATATAGTATGGAAGCAAATTGGGGATATACAATGTTTATCTTAGCTATGAGACAATATTGCAACGTAACTTTTGATAATTTCAAAACATATTACGGAGATGATTTCGATGCACTTACAAATTCGCTTGAAAGTCGCACCGCTGAAGTTGAATTTTCCTCTGAAAAAGATACATTTGCCGATAATGGATGTTTCAATAGTGGCAATGTTGGTACATATTACAAGACAGAAACTGGATATAACAAGGCCTTTGCTTTTAAAGATAACAAGGCAGTAAATGGAGAATATTGGCTTGTTTCTGGAAAAATGCAATTTGGAGAATATTCCGCATGGACTCAAGGTGAATTATCTGCATATGTAGATGAAACTCACGCTGTCAGGTATGTCTTTGAATATACCGGTTCTGGTTATCAGGTTTTCCATGAAGTCAAAAATGGCGACGATAATTGGAAAGGATATACACTGATTTTAAGACCACAAATAAAAAATCCTGCGACCATGAACTTTACACTCGTTAATTATGGTGGCAAAACATCTTTGCTTATTGATGGTTACGTCTATCATACTGTCGAATTTGAATTCTTAAAAAATTCTGCTGCAACCATCGGTGGCAAAGGTGGAACATTAATTTTAAAAAATATAACAGCAAATACAGATAATCAATATGTGGAGAACTTTGTAAATAATATGAAAGATTATACTTATATTTCACCATACGAAACAAGAATTAATAAACTTGCAAAACAATATGAATCAGCTGAAAAAGGCGGAGTACTCATTATGGGCTCAAGTACCATGGATTATTGGAGTACCTGGCAAGAAGATATCGGTGGCCGACTCGGCTACAATGTTGGTATCGGCGGAACAATTGTAGAAGATTGGCTCTATGCTTATGACAAGCTTGTAAAACCATTTGATCCATCGGTTATTTTGGTATATTTAGGTGGTAACAACATCAACAATATGGGACATACTGGAGAATATGCAAAAAATTTAATGGCAAATTTGTTAAACAAAATGCATGAAGACTTCCCAAATGCCAAAATTTACTATATTTATTCTATGGCTGTTCCAAGTTGTTATAAAGGTGGTAAATTCAACTACGAATATGGTCAATTTATCGAAGAAATGAAAACACTTGTAACTAATACAGATTGGCTTACTGGTATTGATACATTTAGTTCTTTAACAAAAGATGGCGAAGCAATAAAAGAATATTACAGAGATGATGGTATACATTTAAATGAAAAAGGCTATGCTATATTTGCAGATTTAATAAACAATATTGTCTTCAGCAAAAACAATCAAGAATAATATTTATAACTATCAAAAATAAAAGTTGGATATAATCATAAATAATGATTAGCCAACTTTTTTTATGAATTAAATTTCTGTCAGTTAAAATTATGTAAAAAATATTTTATTTAAGTTCCTTTATATTTTTTAATCAATGAACTTTTATTTACAATGATTAAAATCTATAATTAATGTTATCCATTGGTTGATTTACTGATAGATTTCTATAATATTTAAAAAAAGTTATGTGGTTTATATGAATATCAGAATAATAGAAGAAAAGATATCGCTCAATGTTTAGAAATTTACAATTATTATATAGAGAATACATGCTTTACTCTTGAAGAAGAAAAACTTAACTTAGATAGTTTTTAAAAAACGCTGTAAGGATATATTCCAAAAATATCCTTTTATTGTTATGGAAAATGAAAAAGAATTAATTTATCGGATATGCTTATTTAAATGCTTTTAATCAACGAAATGCGTATAAAAAAACAGCTGATCTTTCTATATACGTTCATAAAGATCATCTCCATGAACATGTTGGAAAAATTTTATTGCAAGAAATTGAAAAGATGGCACTTAAATATAATATTGCAAACATTATATCTATTGTTACAAGCGAGAACCAAAATTCATTTAATTTTCATCTGAAAAATGGTTTGGTTCTAGAAGGCACAATTCATGATGTTGCAATAAAATTTAATAAAATTATAAGCGTCAATTATTTTAAAAAAGCTATAGGTAAACTAAAGTAATGAAAAAAATATAAAAACTTCTAATGAATTAACTACAGAAAACTTTTAACATTCATAAATTAAAAATTAATGATTTGCTATTAAACAAAGCTGTCTATAATAAGAATTTTATTTTTTATAATCTTACCTACTATATAGTTTAAATATGATGAGAAATGCAAACAAATATTAAAGTTTTATCTAAAAAAATCTAATATAATAAAAATATAATTTTTCTAAAAAGGAGATTATTTATTATGGATAACAAATGGAATGAACTATATATAGCAGCTAAAACTGTACTAAATCCCAGAAAAATATCTGAATGGATGGAAGCTGGAGGAGTTTCTGCCGCCATCGAATCAGAATCAGGAAAAATCTATACAGGAGTTTGCATAGATGGAGCTTGTTCTTTAGGAATTTGCGCAGAAAGAAATGCAATATTTAATATGATCACTAATGGCGAAAGCAAAATTAAAAAAGTCATCGCTATAAACTATGAAGGTAAAGCCTTGGCCCCTTGTGGTGCTTGTCGTGAACTTATGACCCAACTTATGCCTAATGATTATAAAGAAATTGAAATAATGCTTGATTACGAAAATAAAAGAATAGATAAATTAGGGCAATTAACCCCTGAATGGTGGATTTAAATATATCTAGTTAAAAAATTTCACAAAAAAATTAAGGAGTAATAATAATGACTGAATGGGAAAGAATGCAAAAAGGATTAGTATATAACGACTTTGACCAAGATTTATTTAATAAAAGAGTTGAAGCTAAAAAACTATTTAAAGCTTATAATAAAACTGATGATGAAGAAATTGATTTACGAAATAAAATTATGAAACAACTATTTAAAAATGTTGGCGAAAATGTTTGGATTGAACCTGATTTTAGATGTGAATTTGGCAAAAATATCACAATAGGTGATAATGTTTATATAAATTTTGGATGTATAATTTTAGATTGCTCAGAAGTAACTATTGGATCTCATACATTATTAGGACCTAATATCGGACTTTACGCTGCTAATCATTCTACCGATGCAACAGAAAGAATAAATGGTGGTTGCTATGGTAAGCCTATTCATATTGGTAATAATGTTTGGCTCGGTGGAGATGTCAAAGTATTACAAGGAGTTACAATCGGTGATAACACAATAATAGGAGCTGGAAGTATAGTCACTAAAGATATTCCAGACAATGTTATCGCTGTTGGAAATCCCTGTAAAGTAATAAGAAAAATAACTGAAGAAGATAAAACAGATTGTTTGGAAAGAATGGGTATTAAATAATATGAGAGAAAAAGAAAAAATGTTAAATCAAAAAATGTATGATGCAAACTACGATAAAGAATTGATAGAAGAAAGAAAAAAAGCTAAAGAACTTTGTTTTCAATTCAATAATACTCATCCCTCTGATGAAAAAAAGCAAAAAGAAATTCTCAAACAATTATTAGGAAAAACAGATGATAATTTTTGTATTATTGGTCCCTTCTGGTGTGATTATGGTTATAACATAGAAATTGGAAAAAACTTTTTTGCAAATCATAATTTAGTTATTTTAGATTGTGCAAAAGTCACTTTCGGAGATAATGTATTCATTGCACCAAATTGTGGATTTTATACCGCTGGCCATCCAATCGACTACGAACGTCGAAATAAAGGTTTGGAATATGCCTATTCAATTAAAGTTGGAAATAATGTGTGGATTGGTGGAGGCGTACAAGTTATGCCAGGAGTAACAATTGGAAATAACGTTGTTATTGGCGGTGGTAGCGTTGTTGTTAAAGACATTCCAAGCGATTCAGTAGCAGTTGGAAATCCCTGTAAAGTTATTAGGAAAATTACTGAAGAAGATAAAAAGAAATGTTGGGATAAATTATAATAGAAAAGAGTAATTTTTTAATTTAGAAAAAAGCTTATTTTAATATATGATTTAAGAAATTTTTCATAAACAAAATACTAGCTAACAATAGATCAAACATTGATAATATTTTAAAAACATATATAGTATTAATAAAAATTATCGATAATTTTAAAAAAGTAAAATTAAATAAATTGTTTAATAGCTAGTTTTTTTTTAATTATTTATATATACTTAAAATATAAGAGGAAATAAAAATGAATAAAATTAAACTAAGCCTTTTCTTATTAATTTTACCACTTACTTCTTGCGGTCACGTATCGTCTACTCCCTATAAAAATAATAATAGAATTACTAGAGTAATGACTATTGATTATGGTACTACTATAAGCCACAAAGCCACTTTATTATTCGGAATGGCTAATCTATTTTTTGACGTTAGTGAATATGGATATGAAAAACTTTATGCTGGTGATAAAGTAAAAGTTTCTTTCGATGGTGATTTGCTTTTCCAAACAACTTATCCGGAAAAACCTACTCTCAATGGAGTAATTACCAATATTGAAGTAACTCCAGCAGAAAGAATTAATTTCACCACCTTTTCTATACCAGAAGGTGGATATAAAATAATTGCCGATAATTCTTCAACAGAATATGATTTTCCTAAATATTTCCTTTTAGATAACAATAGTTTTTATTCAACTGACTATTTATATTCAGGATTAAAATTTATTGGAACAAAACAAGTAGATAAAGAAAATAATGAAATAGATGGTCTATACGCAATTGACTTTGATGAAACTAAAGTCAATATAAAATAAATAAGAAAATACAGGACTTAATAATTATATAGTTAAAGATATTAAATATTTATTGTCTAAAATAGAGTAGAAATAACTAAATTTATAAATTCAATTTCTTTTAAATCTCATAAAACAAATATTTTTTTAAGTATTATTAATTTAAAAAACAGCTATAATAAATGCTTGTCAAGACTAGAATTTTAAATAAAAAAATGATATAATAATAGAGCAATTTGAAAATTCTTCAAGAAAAAATAATTACTATAGTAACCAAAAAACACTTGAAAAATAGAAGAGAACATCTTTTTATCTCTTAAAATCAGCCGAGTTTCAATCTTTTCGTCTTTTAATTGATAAAATCCCCTCAAACATAACTATTTTATAGTTATATTTTACACATATTAATGTGTCTTTAAAGTTGGAGGAAGCACTTTGGAATGATTAAATAAGAAATATAAATTATATAGAAATATTATTTTCTATAATTTTTAATCCTATTGCTATGTTTTTCTAATATTTTTGCTAAGTATTATATATAAGTCTTTTAAAATTAACTCATTTATACCATATTTTAGTATGTCCATTTTTGCCAAAAAATGAAAAACTTATCTTTTTTTGCTGGTAAAAAAAGCTTATTTTTACCAATGGTTTTGTGTTTCAAAAATTTAATAATTATTATATAAATAATACTTAGCAATTCTTTAATATTTTTAAAAATTGGAACCTATGCTTATAGGATGTTTTAACTTGCTCAAATTTTTACAAATAAAAAATTAAATTAACGAAAGAGGTAATCATATTATGATAATAGAAAAAAATTTTGAATATAAAATTACAGAAAATGATGGAAAGAAAACCATTGCAATCACAAAATATTTAGGCAATGAAGAGATAGTTACTATTCCTGATGAAATTGACAATATTCCTGTAACTGTAATCGATGAGCACTCATTAAGAAATAAAAATATAAGACAAATCATTATTCCACAAAATATAGTCTCCATTAAGCAAAATGCTATTCCTAGTAATTACCATATTTTATTATGCTTTAAAAATAGTGAATTGCCTTCATGGTGGAATCATAGAGCTAATAAGTATATTTATTTTCGAACTATTTTAAACTTTCTATATTCTGGAAAAACAAGTGACAATTTTGAATATGCTGTAATTTTTGATGGCAAAGATAAGAAAGTGGCTATTACTGAATATAAAGGGGAAGCAGAAAACCTAAAAATACCTAATTATATTGAAGATATTCCTGTGGAAATTATCACGAAAAAAGCTTTTAATAATTGTTCAACTTTAAAGACTGTAACTTTGCCCCTCACTTTAAATAAACTTTGCTGGCTAGGTTTTCAAGGGTGTGAAAATTTACATAGTATTTTTATTCCAAATTGCGTTGAATATATTACTGAAGATGCTATTAACTTTTGTAATAACGTTGTCATTTATTGTTTTGCGCAGAAGGAATATACATATGGCGAATATAGTTATTTAAATTCCTATACTCGCCGTCCATTTATATGGGGATATATTAAAGATGGAGTTACAGAAGATGGTTTTAGGTACGCCATATCTGATGACAAAACGGAAAAATATGTTAGTATCACCGGATATATAGGTGCAAAAAAAGATATAGAAATACCTGATATGATCGAAGGCTATCCTGTTAGAATTCTTGAAAATATGGCATTTTCCAACCGCGATGATTTGACAAGTATTATTGTTCCTAAGACTATTAAAAAAGTTTTTAATAGAGCTTTCCCAAAGACAAAAAAACTCACTGTTTATTTTTTAAGTGATAAGAAAGACTTTAAACGGACTAACCAATGGAATAGATACTGGGCTCCAACTATTTTTAATTATAAAAAAGAGGACTAATGAAAAAGTCTTTTAAGGAGGATAAATAATGTTAGGTGCAATTATCGGAGATATGGTTGGCTCAATTTATGATTTTAAACCAATTAAAACTAAAGATTTTGAAATTTATGATTACAATATGAGAATGACTGATGATTCTCTTTTAACTATTGCTGTAGCAAAAGTAATAATGAATAATTATCCAATAATCTATAAAAAGAAGAATCTAGAAATAATAAAAGAAGAACTACGTTATGAATTTGTTAAAACATGGGAGTCAAATAAAGGAGCTGGATTTGGAGCCATGTTTTATCTATGGTGTCAAAAAGCTAAATATAAAAAAGTTGAACCCTATAATTCATTAGGAAATGGATGTGCAATGCGTATCTCCCCTGTTGGTTGGATTGCTAATACTGAAAAACATTTAAAAATACTCTCAAAGGCTGTAACTGAAATTACACATAATCATCCTGATAGTATTAAAGGTGCGGAAGCTATCTCTTTATGCATTCATCTTTCTCTACATAACTATTCTAAAGAAGAAATTAGAAAAAGAATGATTGAAGAATATTATCCTGAAATACAAAATTTTATTTTTTGGGATCTTGTAAAAAATTATGAGTTCAGTGAAATATGTTCAAAAAGTGTACCACAAGCTATATATTGTTTTCTTATATCAAACTCTTTAGAAGATGCAATTAGAAATTGCATAGCTATAGGTGGTGATTGTGATACCACCGCTGCAATGGCAGGAGCAATAGCTGAAGCTTATTATCAAAAAGATAAGCTATCTGCATTTGAAGATAAGTTTTTATATTTTTTAATAGATAAGGAAGTAGAGGATTTGATAAAGAAATTTCATAAAACAATAGGAAGTAATAAGTTTATCAATATATAAACTAAAAATAAGAAATAATGGGAAATAAAAAAACTATTATTTCTTTTTTTATAAAAGTCTATTTTAATTTGATATTATATTTCCATGGAGAATATTATGATAAAGAAAAATTCTAAAAAAAACACTATGCAAAATTTAGGAATATTATATTTTAGCTCTACTGGAAATAGTTTATATATTTCCAAAAAAATAAAAGAAAAATTAGGTGGAGAAATAAAATATATTCCAAATTATAAAGAAGATGGTTCTATATTTGAAAATATTATCATTGTTGCTCCTATTTATTCTTTTGGATTACCTATTCCAACTTTTAATTTACTTAAGCAATTAAATAAAAAATCTAAAATCTATGTTATACAAAATTACGGAGGTATGGTTTTAAATGCTAATGCACTTTTTTATAAATATGCAAAAGAAAACAATTTAAATATAAAAAGTATATATACGCTTAAAATGCCAGAAAATTATACTCTTGTTATGTCTCCACCTAAATTTTTCCAAAAATCTATTTTAAATAGTGCGGATCAAAGAATCGATAAAATATTAAAAAATATAGAAAATTATAAATTTAAAATTCCTAAAGATAAAAGTAAGTACGAGAATATTTATTTAAAAAATAAAAGTAATTGGCATTTGATAAGCAGTTATTTCAGTGTTACTGATAAATGCACAAAATGTCAACATTGTATCAACATCTGTCCAACCGATAATATAACTCTTCAAAATGGAAAAATAGTATTTAAAGACCAATGTATAGCTTGTTTATCCTGCTTTCATAGATGTCCTAATAAAGCAATTATTTATAAAAATAAAGATAATAAAAAACGTTATATCAATCCTTATATTGATGAAAAAACAATAGGAAAAGATTTATAAATTTCCAAAAAAGATTTTTATATATTAATAATAAAAAATAAGTGATAAAATTGTGTTAGAGGTGACTAACAATGAAATTTTATGAATCTGGAGATATAAATAAACCTGTAATATTATTAATACCTGGAACATGTTGCCATTACAGCTTGTTTGATAAAGTAATACCTTTATTACAAGAAAAATTTTATACAGTTGTTGTTTCTTTTGATGGTTTTGATGAAAATGAAAAGTCAGAGTATAAAAGCATGGAAGATGAAACAATAAAAATAGAGAAATATATCAAAGAAAAATTTTATAATCACATTTCCTGTATTTATGGGTGCTCTCTTGGTGGATCTTTTGCCAGTTATTTAGTCCAAAGAAATAATATAAAAGTTGATCATATCATTTTAGGAAGCAGCGATATGGATGAAAGCAATAAACTTGTTGCTTCTATAAAAGGAAAAATCCTTTCTCCTATTATGTATAAAATAATTCATACTGGACAACTTCCTAAATTCATGCAAAAAGAATTAGAAAAAACTAAATTAAATGATCCGACTAGATATGAACAGATGACTGAATTTTTAAATTCTTTCATGGTTCCAGCGCTAAAAAATACTGTAACTAAAAAAAGTATTTATAATCAATATGTTTCTGACCTTGTAACTAAAATAGACAATAATATCTACCAAGAAAATACAAAAGTTCATATATTTTATGCCTTAGGTATGGGGAAAAAATATCGTAAAAGATATTTAAAACATTTTAAAAATCCTGATATAAGAGAACAAAACATGAATCACGAAACATTCTTTTTCTGCCATCCTAAAGAATGGACTGCTGAAGTTTTTGATTGTGTATTTAATTAAAAAATATCTATTTTTCTATTAAACTATAAGTATATAAGAATTATTTAAAGTTAATGGAGTACCAAATGCACTTTCAATATGATGAAAAAGAAATAAACTATCTATCTACTAAAGATAAAAAAATGCAATATATAATCAATAAAATAGGCATAATAGAAAGAGAATGTGATGATAATCTATTCGAAGCTGTTCTTCATCATATAATTGGGCAGCAAATATCTACTTTTGCCCAGACTACAATTTGGAACAGAATTAAAACTAAATTGATAAATATTACTCCAGAGACAATTTTAAATATCAATGATGATGAACTACAATCCTGCGGTTTAACTTATAGAAAAGTAGATTATATAAAGGACTTTGCTAAAAAAATAAATAGTGGAATATTCAATTTAAATGAAATAAATAACATGGAAGATGAAGAAGCTATTTCATATCTTTCTTCTTTAAAAGGGATAGGACGCTGGACTGCTGAAATGATTCTTCTTTTTTGCTTGCAGAGAAAAAATATATTTAGCTATAATGATCTTGCAATTCAAAGAGGACTAAAAATGATTTATCATCATAAGAAAATAACTAAAGACTTATTTGAAAAATATAGAAGAAGATTTAGTCCATATTGCAGTGTTGCTTCTCTTTATATTTGGTATGTATCCGGAAATAGATGTAAAGATATAAAGTTAGATAAAAACGGATTTGTTATTTACAAATAAATTTTAGGTGATTAAATTATGAAATATATAAGTTACTATAATTCTCCACTGGGAAAAATTCTTCTTGCTTCAGATGAAATCGGATTATTTGGTGCTTGGTTTGAAAACCAAAAATACTACGCTGATATTGATTTAGGCGATGCATTTTCAGAAGAAAACGATACACTTAATAAAGCTAAAAAATGGCTTGATAACTACTTTCAAAAACAGCAAAATAATATTGATATTCCTTTGCATATTATTGGAACTGAATTTCAAAAAGAAGTATGGAAAATTCTTCTTGCCATTCCATATGGCGAAACAACAACATATGGAAAAATAGCTGAAGAAATTGCTGAAAATCGGGGAATAGAAAAAATGTCATCAAGAGCAGTTGGGCATGCTGTAGGAAGAAATCATTTATCTATTTTTATACCTTGTCATAGAGTCGTTGGATCAAACAATAAATTAACCGGATATGCCGGTGGTATTGAAAGAAAAGAATATCTTTTAAAAATAGAAAAAAACATATTGATTAATGTTAACACAAATAAAAAATATATTTGACAAAATTAAAACAAAATCGTAATATATAGCTGTAGTTAAAAAAGATAGCATTACAAAGTCCAAATAAGCTTTAGCTAAAATTCCAGGCAATTATGCCAATCCTCGTAAGAGGATATTTTTTTTGCGTTTTTTATTTCATTAATGTTACAATACAAATACAGATAAAATTAGACAAGTTTTAAAGGAGTGCTTAACATGGAAAAAAATTATTATCTAGGATTAGACCTTGGCTCTAATTCAGTAGGCTGGGCTGCAACAGACGAAGACTACAATTTTTTGCGTCTAAAAGGAAAAACGGCTTGGGGTGCTAGAATCTTTTCTGAAGCAAAAGATTGTAAAGAAAGACGCACCTATAGATCAAACAAAAGAAGATTAGCTAGAAGAAAATATAGACTAGTTCTTTTAAAGCAATTATTTGCTGAAGAAATGACAAAAGTTGATAAAACCTTCTTCTTAAGATTAGCAAATTCAACTTATTGGGAAGAAGATAAAACCAAAGATTCCGATGGTAATGAAATCGGAAAAAATTTAATTTTTAAAACCCACGAAGAAGAAAAACAATACTATACAAAATATCCAACTATTTGGCATTTAAGAAAAGCTTTAATTGAAAACGATGAAGAAGCTTTATCTAATTTACGTTATGTATATTTAGCCATTCATCATATTGTTAAATATCGTGGAAACTTCCTTACCGAAGGTGAAATGGGAAATGATATTCCTCCTATTTCTACAATAGAAGAAATAAACCAAACTTTATCTTTGCTTGAAGTAGATAGTAGTGAAGATGCGAAAGATAAAACAACTTATATTAAACCCGAATCCTATAATGAACTTTTTACAATACTAGAAAACAATAATCTCAATAAAGTTAAAAAGCAACAAGAAATTGATAAATTATTTATTTCCAGTAAAGAAAGATCTGAAAATATTAAAAATTATATAAATTTGTTTAAAACAATTATCGTTGGTGGAAGTTTTAGTCTTAAAAAATTAATGAAGACACTGAAGATATTTCTGTAGATTTTACTAAAGATTTTGAAAATTCAGAAGCTGATATTTCCAAAGCATTAGGAGATGCTTTCAATTTAGTTTTGATTGCTAAAAAATACTATGATTATATAATTTTAAAAGAACTATTAGGAAAAAATAAAGAAATTTCAGAAGCAATGGTTCAAATTTACGAAGAACATAAAGAAGACTTAAAATCTCTTAAAACAATTTTGAAATATTTAGATAATAACTTAGGCAATGATGGTAAAGATAGAATATATTATTCTGTTTTTAAACAAGAGCCAACTGAAAAATTTAAAGAAACTAATTATTTATCTTTCGTTCAAGGTGGAAAATTAGAAGAATTAAATAAATATATAAAAAAGATTTTAGAAAATAATGAAAAAGACATCGATGATAAAGAAACCTATAATGCTCTTTATGAAAAAGCATGTAAGGGGGATTTGTTTAAAAAACAAGCAAACGCTTGCACAAGTTTAATACCGCATCAATTCCATTTAAGAGAACTCAAGAAAATTCTAGAAAATGCAGGAAAGAAATATCCTTTCTTAAATGATATTTCAGATAAGATTATTAAAATATTTAAATTTAGAGTTCCATATTACTATGGTCCATTAAATAATGAATCAGATGCTCATTCTTGGGTTGTAAAAAAAGAAGGACAAGAAAAAGCAAAAATTACACCTTGGAATATCAATGAAATTATAGATACTCCAAAAACAAGAGATAATTTCTTTAAAAAACTAACAAATAGCTGTACTTATTTAGTTGGTGAAACAGTATTGCCTAAAACATCTTTATACTATGAAAAATATTTAGTATTAGATCGTTTAAATAAAATGCAAGTTAACGGAGATTACTTAAGTGCATCTGAAAAGAATGATGTTTTAAATTTCATTTTAAGCCGGAAAACAACTACAATTGAACAAATAAGAACTTATTTTTCTAAAACTAGGTCAACAAAAGCAAATGATATAAGCATAAGCAATATTAAAGCAACAGATCCTTTTAATGCAGTAAGCCATGCTTTTTATGGAAAACATCTTGATTTAAATAATTCTAAAAATATAAATCTTTGCGAAGAATTAATTAAGTTTGCAACTATCTATGCTGATGATAAAAAGGAATTGAAAAAATTTGTTTCAAGTAACTTCAACTTAACCGATGAATTTATTAAAGAATATTTAAATACACCAACAAATAAATGGGGAAGATTATCAAAGAAATTCCTATGTGGCGGTGATCAACTTGAAATGTATTATGTTGATGATAATGGCATTTTGCATTCCATTTTAAATATACTTGAAGAAACGAATGAAAACCTTCAAGAAATTTTAAATAACGAAAAATATGGTTTCAATCAAAAAATAGCAGATTTTAATAATACACTTACTGCGGATAAAACTACTGAGGAACAAATTGAAGATATATTAGATAGTACCCCTGCTTTAATGCGCAGAAGTATTATTCAAACACTAGCTGTTGTTGATGATGTAATTAAAGCAGCAGGAAAAGCTCCACAAAAAATAATGATGGAAGTAACCAGAACTGATGGAAAGAAAGAAGAAACTAAATCTCGTTATGTTCAACTAAAAAAGCAAATTACTAACGATAAAGTTTTAACGTCCGATGAGAAAAAAGAGTTACTTACAAATCTTGAAAACAAAAAAATTCAATTAAAAGGAAAACATATTTATCTATATTTCATGCAAATGGGAATTGATTTTTATACTGGGAAAATAATGGATATCAATGATGTTATTAATGGTAAATATGATATAGATCACATTATTCCACAAAGTATGATCAAGGATGATTCTTTAGATAATGTGGTTTTAGTAAGCAAAGACTACAACCAAAAAGTAAAAAAAGATATCTATCCTATCTGCGATGAAATCAGAAACAATATGTTAGATAAATGGAAAGGTTATTATGCACGAAAAATCATTTCTGAAGAGAAATATAATAGATTAAAAAGAACAAAAGAATTAAATGCTGATGAAATTAATGCCTTTATTAATAGACAAATAAATGTTGTTAATTATTCTAATATTCAAATTAAAAGAATATTTGAAATAAAATATCCTGAAACTAAAATTATATTTTCAAAAGCATCTTTCCCATCACTTTTAAGAAAAGAATATGAAATAGCAAAGATGAGAGATTTAAATGACGCTCACCATGCTGTTGATGCTTATTTAAATATTGTTTGTGGAAATATTTTAACAACTTTATATACTGATATTTTCTATATGTTTAAAGAGAAAAAAGAGGACCATAAAAATATTTCCTTTAACATGGAAAAAAGATTAATAAACTATATTGATAAGAATAATTTAAAAGATAAAATTAAAACAAGCTGTTTAAGACATGATGCTTTAATTACTTATAAACCAGATTATGACTCTGGAAAATTCTACAAAGAAACAATATTCAAAAAATCTGGTGACAAAGAAACCGGACTCATTCCACTTCATACTAAAGGTCCAATGAGTGATACTAAAAAATATGGTGGATATTCAAGCTTTAGTCAATCTTATATTATTGCTGTTGAATATAAACTTAAAAATAAAACAGTTAAAAAGCTTTGTCGTGTTCCTACTCTATATTTAAAACAATATAATAATAATCTAAACACAATAGCTAAAATAATGATTGATGATGAAAAAGCTACCGATATTAAAGTTTTAAGAAGGATTTATTTAAATCAAAAAATTAAATATAATGGCTGTTATTATTTGATATATACTGCAAACGAAAACAAAAACAAATATAAAGTAGCATATCAAAATTACTTAGATAATAACTACTTAATTTATTTAAATAAATGTTTAAAGAAAATAGATGAACTAGATGATGGAGAACTAACTTCACAAGAATTTATAGTTAATAAAGATAGAGATAAATTTTTAATTGATAAAAATCATAATTTAGAAATCTTCAAAGCTATTAAAGAGAAATATAATAATCCAATTTATGATTATACTCCATATATAGTCAAATCTAGAGAAATGAAAGAAGAAGATTTCAATAACTTGTCATTAAAAAAGCAAATTGATACTTTACTAAATATGATAAAAATTTTATCAAGATCCAATGAACAGGCGAAGTTTGAAACTGCTTTTTTCGAAAATTTTACAAAAGTATTTTTAAAAACTATGACTATAACTAATGAAAAAGTCTATATTGTCAACGAATCACCTTCAGGATTATTTAAAGGCAAAGAGGAATTAATTTAGTATGGGATTTAGAACAGTTGTTGTTTCAACACACAGTAAATTAGAATTGTCGCTTAATTATTTAGTTTTTAAAACCCCTGACGAAATTAAAAGAATCAATATCGATGAGATTCAAACACTTATTGTTGAATCAACAGCTGTCGCAATCACTTCATCTTTACTATCTGAACTTGTAAGAAAAAAGATTAAAGTAGTTTTCTGCAATGAAAAGAAAGAACCTTTTTCTGAACTTGTTCCTTATTATGGTGATAGTATCTCCTATAAACGTATAAAACAACAAATTTGCTGGTCAAACGAAGCAAAAGATTTAGTGTGGCAAAAAATAATTATTGAAAAAATAAAAAATCAAGCAAATGTTTTAAGTACTATTTCAAATGATGATAGCTTAATTCTATTAGAATTTGCAAATAATGTTCAAATAGGTGATATCACTAATAGAGAAGGACATGCGGCTAAATTTTATTTTAATAGAATATATGGAGAAAATTTCACAAGAAATAACAACAATGAAATAAACACTTATTTAAATTATGGATATACAATTATTCTTTCTCAATTCAGCAAAGCAATTGTTGCTAAAGGATACTTAACACAACTTGGAATTCATCATATAGGTGAAACAAATTACTTCAATTTAGCTTGTGATTTTATGGAACCAGTTAGACCTTTTATTGATAAAAGAGTAAAGGATTTAACCAGTGATAACTTCAAAGACAAACTTATAGAAGTCTTATCTGAAACATTTTTATTTGATGGTCAAAAACAAACATTATCTAACGCAATCTCTTTATATGTAGCTTCCTTATTAAATGCACTAGCATCTGAAGATGCATCAAAAATAAAATTTATAAAAGAATATGAGTAATGTTTTTATGAGAATGATATTGTTTTTTGATTTACCATCAACAACCAAAAAAGATATTAAAGAATATACACAATTTGTGAGAATGCTTAAGAAAAATGGTTTTTTTAGAATGCAAGAAAGTGTCTTTACCAAATTAGCCTTAAATCCTTCAATAGTAAATTCTACTATGCTAGAACTTAAAAAGAATCTTCCACCAGAAGGTGCAGTATCTGTTTTGACATTGACCGAAGCTCAATTTATGTCTATTGAAAATCTTATAGGAGAAATGAAAACAGATGTAGTTATGAGCTGTGATAAGGTGGTAAGATTATGAAAAAATTAGCAATTAATGCATTAAATATATGCGACGATATTTCCAATATAGATAGTTATTTATTAGTTATAAAAAACAAAAAAATACTATACAAAATACTTAGTAATTCTGATCTTCAATATGAAGACAGCTATATTCAAATATTAGATGAAAACTATAAAGAATTAAAACTAAGTGACTATGTTGACTTCATTTCATCGATTATCAATTTAGATTCAAATTCAAAAAAGAATTTAAATGTTCTTATTAGAAGAATAAAAAAAGAAGAAATAGAAATTTTAAGAAGTACTTCAGAAAAAATAAATGAAATTTTAGAAGAATGTGCTAAACAGATTAAAGTAAATTCACCAATAAATATCTCCTATGATATTGAAGTAGATGAAGATGATATTATCAAATTACTTAGTATTTCATTACAAGATGATTCACCTGACTTAATAGAAAGAATAAATAACTACATTAATATATCTTTTGAACTACGAGGAATAAAAATATTTATTTTCTATAACCTTTTAGCATTTTTAGAAGAAAATGAACTTGATTCTTTAATTAGAACAAACAAATATAATGGAATAAAAATAATAGATATAGAAAATGTAGAATTCAAAACAAGCATTTTCGACCATATTAAAATTTTAGATGAAGATATTTGTGTTATTTAAAATAACCATATATAATATCAATAGATGCACTATTTTACCTTATATTTGAGGTTTGGGAGTAGTGCTATCTTTGATTACTTTTAAACATTTTAATGAAATATAAAAAAAGCATTTTAGTTTGGGAGTAGTGCTATCTTTGATTACTTTTAAACCTTATCAAGTTACTACTGATTATGATTATTGTTTGGGAGTAGTGCTATCTTTGATTACTTTTAAACTGGAAATCATTTTTATTATTTGTATCATCAGTTTGGGAGTAGTGCTATCTTTGATTACTTTTAAACATTAAAAATTCTAAATATATTGAAACATATGTTTGGGAGTAGTGCTATCTTTGATTACTTTTAAACTCAAGGAATAATTTCTTATTCCTATTATTATGTTTGGGAGTAGTGCTATCTTTGATTACTTTTAAACTAATATATAAATCCTTTATATATTATATTATGTTTGGGAGTAGTGCTATCTTTGATTACTTTTAAACTTAATTCTTTAAGTCTTAAGATTCTTTTAGGTTTGGGAGTAGTGCTATCTTT
>OGPU01000161.1_pt1 | contig 89207 bp, 73 predicted proteins | sample 1552991 | NCBI WGS metagenome assembly OGPU01 (sample SAMEA2580296, study PRJEB22360) | human gut metagenome | biome: human gut; feature: human-associated habitat; material: faeces | place: Denmark | collected 2008/2010 | reverse complement strand
GTGTGCGAGTACATTATACCAAAATCTATATATTCCGTCAATCTTCTGACGGGCAAAATAAAAGCACAGCCTGAGCTGTGCTTTTATTTTTAGACTTATTCGTATGATTCTGAGGCTAAATCGTGAATTAAAAGTGTAGAGTAATTTGCACTAAAGAATTTTGCAGTTGAAGAAGTAAGTGATTTAGGTATTACTCGATTTCCTGATTTATCCGCAGGAGTTTTATCACTATGACAATATAAATATATATTAACATTACTGTTTGATAATATCTCTGGCGGATAACCAACCCCTGAATTTAAAAATTTTACATCAAATTCACAATCGGGATTCAAAATTACCAACTTTTCAAGATTAGGGCAACCTGTAAAAGCATCTGTTGTAATCTTTTTTATCGTTTCTGGAACAATTATTTCTTTAACTGTATCACTCATTATATGTGGACACTCGGAAAATACTTCAGGTATAGTTATTGTACTTTCATTTCCTTTATAATAATATGTTTTGTTATATGGATAGTATTTATAATTGAGAATTTTCGTGCTTTGAAATTTAGTTTGTTCATCTTTATTATATGAGCGTTCTTCAACATCAGGGTCGATAGCAGAACTATTGCTACTTACACTGCTTTCTGCTGTACTTGTTGTTTCGTAGGATATTTCTGCAGACGATTCAGAAATGCTGGATTCTTCAATCGAGGATTCTGTAGATGTTTCTGTTGAAACATTACTTGATACGCTTGCCTCTGTGCTTGTTGAACTGTTATTAGAACAACCAACTATACTTACTATAGATACCATCAAAGCTAATGTTAAAGCAGTTATTTTCACTTTGTTTTTCATATAATCAATCCTTTCAAATACTATGATTATTATAATATCATAAAGTGATTTTTATTTCAATACTATGCCACTAAATTTTTGAGAACTCTTGGAGTTTTTATCATAAGTATAAATGCACCGATTGAAACAAATATAAAAGAGAAAAATCCCATTTGAGTATTCAATATATCATCTGGTTTTGTTATACTTATATCAGTAATGAAACCATTTAAATATTGTGCGTAAATATAGAAAACAACAGCTGTAAACACAACATCAAGTACAACAGATAAGTATGAAATCATGAATCTCTTGAAATATTCTTTAGTTGCTTCTCCACAAATACAAGCAAAGAAAGCAGGGGATACACATTGGAGCATTGCAATCTCAAAACAACGAATAAATAATTTGCACATCAAGCAAAAAGCTGCAATTGCTAAAGCAATCGCAACTGGACCGATAATCACAAGGAAAAGAATACCTGTGAAGAAGTCAACAATCCAACCAACTATCCATAATCCAGAAGCATCTGGACCCGTAAGAGTTAATTGTAAATCATTCAATATTCCCTTTGTTAGTTCCAAAATTTGATTTGTCCAGCCTACACCGATAGATATGATAGATTGACATATTGTGAGAGATAAATCTACAAAAACCTTTGCGAAAATCAACCTAACAGCAATTTTAAACCCACCTCTGAGTGTGAACATTTCATACTGAAAGGCTGATTCTATAGCGTTAACTCCAACAAGTATAACTATTAAGGCATAGGCAATAGCTTGAAATACAGGATATATTACTTGAGCAATTTGGTTATAATCAAATCCGGAAAAGAAAGTAACAGAGGTTTTACCATTACCTGCTAACATACTGAAACAATCTATTACCATTACAAGATAGTTTACAAATGTATCAAATATGAAATTGCAGATTGCCATAGGTGATGACCAGTCTGTGTTTTCACCACCATCTGGAGAATAGCTTCTGAACTCATTACTTTTAAAGAATGTTTTCAGTTTAGTGAACTCATCATCAAGATTCTTATATATCTTAGAATATTCACTCTTATCATGATTAGAAGCATCCTTAGCTGTGTCGTATGCAACTTGGAATGTACTATAATGATATTCATAAATATCTATAAGAGAAATTGGTGGGTCAGTAGAAGTACTACTATTTTCCCATTCTTTTATAGTGTTTAACTGTGTATCAGTCAGACTATTGCTCATCCAAGTATCTATCTTTGTGATAAGGTTATTTATATCTGTAAGAGAAACCTCGACAGGCTTTTTTACTTTTATTTTATCAATAGTTTTAGTTGATATTTTAGAACTATCGGTATTGTCTTTATTTTGAACTGATACTCGAACGGCATAATAGCCTGAGTCCTCTTGCTTATCAACAATAAGTTCTGATGTACTTTCTTCCGACCAATCCTTGAGAGTTGTCCAAGTTGCATTATTGCTATCGAGTTTTGGAGAAGCTGTTGTTAAATCAGCATATTTTGTATATTCAAACTTATATTGTATATCCTTGCCATTTCCACCAGTAACATCAGAAACCGTAAATGTTGACTTCTGGTCGCCACCACCTGTAAGAAATTCTTTTGTAGACGCATTAAAATTAAATTTTAGTGCGTTATATTTAATCTCAAAGGTTGATGTAGCATTTATCGTATATTCCTTGTTGTTTTTATCACGAACAATAAGGCGATAATTATATGTGCCAATATCTTTTGAGGTAGGGAGAAGCTCAATCTGGGTACTACCGCTATAAGTTTTGAAATCACTTAAATTGGTATAATTTTTATCACTGCTTTTTTTATACTGAACTTTGTACTTATACGGTGATGGGGCAGTGGTTTCATCACTTATATTAACCTGAAATCTTACATTTGGATACCATTCGTCATTCTGCGTGTAGCTTGTTTCCATAGTTGATATTGAGCCTTTGACATTTCTTGTTTTCAGGCTTATTGTGCTTGTTTTTGTCGCAGTTTTTTTGTTTTTATCCCTGACCTCAACCCTTATTGTATAATCACCGGCAGATAGGGAAGAGGTATTCCAAGTTGTTGAGGTTTTACCAGCTGTATAAGCTGTAATTATATGTTTTATACCTTTAGCATCATCATAGCTGTATTGATACTCATAAGGTGCTGTTCCGCTCGAAACAGAAGCCTTGAGAGTAACCGAATCACCAACATAACCACTTTTTGAAGCACTAAAAGATGATATATTGACATCAGGGTAAGTAGGCTTAGTGACCTTAATAGTCGTAGTTTTTGTAGATTGTTTAGCCTTACCATCTTTTTCTTTTACATAAACTTTTAGTGTACAGTTTGCATTTTCAGGTATGGTGTTATTATTGGCAGTAGACCAAGTATAATTTGCATTATTCTGAAAATCTGTAATCTGTCTTTCTGTACCATCTTTATCTACATATGTGTACTTATACTGATAAGTAAATCCACTCACTGTATCTGACAATGTGGTTTTAAGGTTTATGCTTTGTCCTAAAGTTAAATCAGGAGCAGTAAAAGTATCAATAGAGATTTTAGGCTGACCAACTGTTACATAGAATGTTTTTGAAGATTCAGCTCCGGTTGTATCTTTGGCGGCTAAACGAATAATCCATCGGGAATTAGTATCAGACATAATCCTTGAATATCTGCTCGGATACATAATAAAGTTATTTGATGATACCCAGTTAGATGAAGTAAGAGCATACCATGCAGATTCGCTTTCCTTACGATACCAGTAAGCATATTGATTAACTGTACCTGTACCATTAACCTTAATATTCATTACAATCTTACCATCTGCGGCAACATCTGTTGTTGATAAGGTCGAATTACTTATATTAAAATTTGCTGCTGCATTACTTTGCAAAGCACCAATAGATGATAGCACAGTCATAATCATCAGAACAATAGCGATAAGCCGGATAAGCTTTTTGTTAGTTGTCTGTCGATATTTTGATGAAGTTAATAAAGGTGACATACATATCTCCTTTCGTTAGTTAATAATAGAGGAAGCGACACCGCCGCCCCTTCTCAACGGTGTCGGTTGCTCTATAATTACTTAGTTTTATAACAATTTTTCAAGGGCGAAAGTTCCTGCAAAGCATACAGCAATAATTCCGAGTGTAATAAAGCCTGAATTACGCTCACGATTATCCTCTGCCTGAGCTCCATGAGCAGCTTTTAACAGACCACCTACAACAGCAAAAAAGATAAGTATACCACGTACAACCCACATCAAAATGCCAACTATATTGTTCATTGTGTTTGTCTTTATGCCTGTAGGAGCGGAGTTTTCTGCGTTTGCAGCAAATGTAGTAAGTGCGGAACTAAGCATAAATGTTATTGCTGTGCAGCTTACTGCTACTGCTTTCTGGAACTTTTTGACTCCATTAACGATTTTCTTGTTTTTTGTTACCTTTTTAATATTCATAGTTTGTAATCTCCTTAAATTTGATATTTTATGTAATGGTTTCTATTTCGGACAGTTTATGTTTTGATTAGCAACACCTCCAATAAAAGAAAAATATCTATATAAAAAGCTCCGAGAATTTAATTTCTCGGAGCTTATTAGCGTGAACCTTTGCTTATTGTATTTGTTACTTGTTGTACTGACTGCATAGCTTGTACAATCTTCTTAGTTGCAACAATGACTTTACCGACTTTGGTTGCGGATAAGGCTTTTTCTGCAACTGGATTATTAGCTATAGATTGAAATTCAGGCATTTTAAGCATTTGCTTGCCCATATCCGTAATTGTTGCAACACCGTCTTTAACAGTTACTGCACCATTAGCCTGCCATTGCTTTACATTTGATAAAATCTTACTTGAAAGCTGTTTATCTGGGTGACTGATGACTGTAGAAAGGTCGAGCTTATCTGAATGATTAAAAAATGTAAAATCATTTATGTAATCTCCCGTAAGTTCAGCACACATCTGTGCTTCATTTGGCATACAGCCTTTACTTAGAGTAGAGTTTATTTTTTGATTGTAGGCTTCAGATTGGTCTTTTTGTGCTGATTTTATAAAATCAGGTTTATTTATTTTTTCTTTTCCTTTTTCTGTTATTTTAATATCGTTGCCGTCAAGCTCTATTAAATCGTTTTCAGCGGCTTTAACAAATGTGTTTGTAACAGCGTCCTTAATATCCGAATCAGCAATATTGCGTATAGCAGATACAGGCATTCTTTCAGATTGCAAAAAATATGATAAATCTGTATCTTTTCCTGTAAATGTAAAATTCGTAAGTGGGTTGTCGTTGACAACATCACTTACGAATTTATGTGTAGCTTGATTTTCAGTTTTACTATTCTTTATAAAAGTGTCTATCAGTTGTCTTAGTTGTTGAATATTCTGCATTAGGTTTCGAGTTTTATTTCGTACTTCATCGCCAAGTTCATCATATAAGCTCATTGCTCATCCTCCTTAACCTCATTAAGGTTAATATAATTATCAGCCTTAATATCATCACCATTAAATGTCACAAGCTCGTTATTATTACTATCGAAAATCCGTCTAAGCTTTTCTTTAGTAAATTTCTCTTGACTTTCCTTAAATGCAATATCTTCCTCATAATCATCTGACATAATTGCTCTTAATATTTGCTGAGCCTTTTGCTGTCTTTCGACATAACACTTTTCTCTATTAGACTTAATTTCAGCAAAATCAACAGTAATATCGGAGTTATTCTTTTGAGATTCTCCTCTGTCACTGCCAACCTCTGATATTTTCGGGTGCTGTAATGTATCAAATTTATCAATAAAGAAAGGATAAAATTCATCAACAAAGATAATGCATTTACCATTTTTTCCTCTTTTTAATGCTTTGGGTATTTCATCAGGGGCTAAGAGTTCACGAGCTATATAACTTTCGCTATCAGAACCACCGCCCTGATTACCTCTGTTATAGCTTCGGCTGTCGACTCTTACTGTTGTTTTTCCAAGCTTTTTAGATACATATTCCATGCTGTCTGTATCATTTGTGCCGAGAAAGGTAAATATTGAACAGTTACCGATAATACTTTCCCAGGTCTTTTCGTATATAGCCTTAAGCTGTGACAAACCCTGGAGAACTATACAAAGTCTGATGTTATACTTACGAACAACCGCTAATGTTTCTGAGAAATTCGGTATTCTGCCGATGTTTGCAAATTCGTCAAGCTCACAAGAAACTAATAGAGGCAATCTATTGTTGTATTTCAAACTTGCAATATACATTAAACGCTCAAAAAGCTGTGTATAGAAGATATTAGCTAAAGCTTTGTAGGTTTGACGAGCCGCAGGAATAATCAAGAATATTGCAGTCTTATGTACACCAATATCATCGAAATCCATTTCATCAGTAGATGTTAGCATATCTACTTCCTTTATAGCCCACAAGCTAAGTCTTGTTGAAAGTGTTTTTGTTATACTGCCTAACGTTTCTTGAGGTGTACCTTTGATAGAGTTCCAGTAAACTGAAACTGCATCATCAATAGTTCCCTCTCGTTGCTGATGTCTTTTTATACACTTAGCAATTTCACAATTTTCGTCTATTGCTCCATTTTTGAATTGAAGTGATGTAAGCAATTTTACGATTCTACTGAATGATTTTGTTTCGTCGGGAGCCTTAAAGAGATACAACATAATCATAAACAGCATTTCTTTGGCAGAAGCAGACCAGAAGTCGTCTTTTTCTCCTTCTCCGGCAGTGTTTTTAATAAACAAATCCGCAACATTTATAGCGTCTGTATCAGTAACCATATAATTGAACGGATTGTATGTATTTGACAAGGTAATGTCGTTAAGATTAAAAACACGCACCTTATAGCCGTTTGCCTTTAATAGCTTTGCACAATCTCTGTATAGCTCTCCTGAGGGGTCAGTGACAACATATGAGCCTGTCATTTGCATAATGTCAGGCTTGATTTTACGGAATGATTTACCTGCACCAGAACCGCCGATAACTATCTCATTCAGATTATGACTTGAATAAAACGAACCTTTGACATTAGAAACGGTTATGTAGAAGTTATCACCACAAGGAATACCTGTGTTATCTGTAAATCGCTTTTTTTCATACTTATCTGCCCATCTTGTTGAGCCATGTTCCATACCTTTGAAATCATCTCGGTTATTTGATGTAGCCATAATAAATACAACTAATAATACACAAAGATATACCCACCATAGCTTTGTTACTTGCCATTCAAGTATTGTCCATAATAAATTCCACGAAAATGGAAGATAAAATGATTTAAAAAGGTCATTCAGAGAATCTATAAACTGTTGCATACTTAGTTCGTCTAAGTGCATTCGGGCTGTATATTGCATATAGTTGTATGTTCCATAAATCATAAAAAGAAAAAATAGCAGTCCAAGGACCACTCCAGTGTATATCATAGGTGCTTTGCTTTTTTTCGCACGAAGTTTATTTTTACTTTCCACAAACTTCTCTCCTTTCGCTAATTATTTAGTCGCAATATTCTTTTACCTCCAAATTAATCATTTATATTCTTCAGGACCTATTAATTTTTCAATTTTATTCTTTGCAGACTTATCAAAAGAAATTATGATAGTGCTACTATCAATAACTTTCATTCTGAAAAGTATGCCTGCTTTACTTAAGGTCGCTACATCTAAATTTGTTACGATACGATAATCGGCAGAAACGATTGTTGGTATAAATTTAAAACGGTTTTCAATGGCAAAATGATATGCTGTTGAAAATTGTGCAGCTTTGACAATAACATTTACACTGTATTCAAATGCTGTTTCATCAATATCAACAAATCTGTTTTGTACCATAACTGTTTGAAGTTTTGTACAAAAAGAAAAAGCATTTGGTGCAATATGTAGTAGTGAGTATGGAAAAGATATACTATATAGCTCTGTACAATGCTCAAAGGCATTGTTATCAATTTCCATAACACCTGCAAGCTTTATCTCAGTAAGACCAGTGCAATCTTTAAAGCATTCACAACCGATGTATGAAATATTTTTAGGCACATCTATTTCATCAATAGATGTACAGCCACAAAATGTTGCATTGCAAAGATAGCCTATATTATCTCCAAACTGTATTTTAGATAATGATTTACAGCCTGCAAAAGTTCCAGTACCAATCACTCTTACATTTTCAATGTTTATAACATTCAAAGCTTCACAGCCTTTAAATGCCTTGTCACCGATTTTTTTGAGTGTGCTTGGTAATTGTATCTCAGATAACCTACGGAAATCTAAAAAAGCGTTATCGCCTATTGCGATAACGCCCTCTGGAATTTTAACACTTAAAATGTCAGGTTCTGAGCAACCTATAACGATATTGTCCTTAATAATTAAATTATCCATACAATCATCACCTCATCATATGTTTACCTTGAATTTGAGTGTTTACAGCTTCAAGCACTTGGTTTATTTTTTCTTTATTTTCTTTAGTAAAAGCTACTGTATATTCCTTGTCCGGTATGGTTTCAGCCACTTTGACTGCTATACCAGTGTTCAAAATTGCTAACAACTGTTTTTGTGTTAAGCCAGTTTTCTTCAAATAATTGTTGCTATTTGTTTGAGTTTTTTTCTCTTGAGGTTTATCCTCAATTTTTTGCTCTTGGTCGGCAACATTAGTTTGTGGCTTATCTTCGCCTTTTTGTTCTTTTTCTGAAATATGAGCTTCGACTTCTGCTTGTTTAGTTTCTTCCTGTTGATTTTCAGTTTGCTTGTTTTGTTCTTCACTCATATCATTTTCTGCTTCCTTAACTTTGTCAGGTTCTAAAACTTCTTTGATAACTTCGCTTGAAGTTTCAGCTACATTATCAATAGTTTCAGATACACTGCTGCCATTCATAGCCGCTTTTTCTGCTGTTTCTACGGCGGTATTTCTAAGCTCATCTATCTTATTATCAACAAGCTCTATCTTAGCAAGTTTATTAAGCTCCTGTTCAAGCTCATTAAGATTATTTATTCTTGATATGAGCGTATCTCTTTTACTCTCAACTTTTTTAATTTGAGATTTAATTTTCAGTTTATCTACCTCGCCGAGAGTACTACTGTTCAGTTTAGCATTTAATCTGTTAAGCTTAGAATTAGCTTTATCAAGTTGTCTATCTGCACGACCTAAGCTATCTTCTTTCAGAGCTTGCATAGCGTTGATATATGTTTCCTGCTTATTTGACGAGTTATGAACCATAGCAGAAATGAAGCTTTTAAGAAGTTTACTTCTTTTTTGCTTACGCTGTAGCTTTACGAGCTTTCTTTGAACTTTTTTGAGCTGATTTTCTTTTTTTATAATTTTTCTATCCTTTTTCTTATCAAGCTTTTCAAGATGGGCAGAAAAAGAAGAAATGATAGGGTTAAGCTTTGGATATATATTGCTATCTATAACCGTTTTACAAGCCTTGATTGTATCATTCTGGCTTGATTTTGTAGCCTTAATATCTGCTATTTTAGCCTCAAGAATATTGATTTTATCCTTGATTTTAGCTTCTTCGATACTTTGAGTATCGTTATCTTTTATGAAGTTTTGAAGAAATTCATTTTTATCAGCAATAGATACGGATTCCGTTTGCTCCTGATTATTTTCAGTAGATTCTACCTTGGTGTATTCTGCCTGTTCTACCTTTTCGATTGTTTCAGCCATTAAAATTACCTCCTTAAATTTAATAAGTGGGACTTCAAGTCCCACTTATCGCTTTTGTATGATATTCTGACTTGCTTCTTTTGTATCCTCAATATCGTCTATATTGTCTTTTCTGCCGTCAACATCAAGCTCTGCATTGAGTTCAGCAAGTTTTGTAGTTTTAGATTGATATTCAGTTTCCTTATAGAATGGTTTACCAATCTGTTCTTTAGTTTCTTTTAAAGATTTTTTATGTTCAGAAAGTCTTTCTATTCTTTCCTTACAGGTATTCTCCAATTTTTCAAGAATATTATCCATTCTCGTGAAGTTATCCGTTCCCAAGTCTAAATAATAAGTACCTTCTCTTGTAAGAGATGCCTTGTATTCTCTTGAAAAACAATCAAACATTACTGCCACTTCAAAGCCTTTATATTCCCCTATTGGAGTATATTTGTTATTTCCGTTGCTGCAAGCTTTAATATAAGCTTGCTTAAGTGCTTCCGCAGCTTCATCTTTTTTGCTATATTGCTGACCGTTTATCGTTACACCCTCGAATTTCTTTTTATCTCCATCAGAAGTAGAATGATTTTTTTGATAGTAAAGAAAATCGTTCTGATTCTTAGGTATAATATTCTCTAAAATTTCAATTTTAGAGGTTAAGCTTGCAGCCATATCTTCCAGTCTGTATTGCTCTTGCTGATAACCACTTCGTTCAAGTATTAACTTTGCAACCTCATTATCAAGCTCCATTTTTTCTTTAATGCGTGGGAAACCAACACACAGAGCTTTTACTTCTGCATATGATAGTGTAGCTTCATCAACATCATCACATCGGCGTTGTGGAGATTTAGAGGTCATTATCTGGCTGATAAATTTCTGTTTACGCTCAAGCATTTGGAATAAATATGCGTCAAAAGTATCTTTCGTACAATAACGATAAAGATGAACTTGCTTATTTTCATTCCCCTGACGCACCATTCGACCTCGCCTTTGCTCCATATCTGCTGGGCGGAACGGTGCGTCTAAGTCGTGGCTTGCTACAAGTTTTGTCTGTACATTAGTTCCAGCACCCATTTTGGAAGTTGAGCCTATAAGTACACGAACCTCACCACTTCTTACCTTTGAAAAAAGTTCTTCTTTTGCAGCTTCTGTTGTTGCATCGTGTATGAAAGCGATTTCATCAGGAGGCACACCTTTTGCAAGCAGTTTCTTTTTAATATCGTCATAAATATTAAATGAACCGTCCTTTTTCGGGGTTGAATAATCGCAAAAGATGAGCTGTGTGGACCTTTGCTCTTGAGTATCTTTCCATATCTTCAACACATTTTCAACACAAGCATTAACCTTTGTACCCAGCTCATCAGGCAAATCAGGGTTTATAAGCCTTTGGTCAAGACCTATCTTTCTTCCGTCGGTTGTTATCTTAGGCATATTATCCTCGTGTGGGTCTACTTCATGATTGTGTATCTTTACAGCTCTTTCTGCTAAAGTTTCGACAAGCTGTTTTTGTATTTCCGTAGGCTCACAGGATATATTATGTATTTCACAATCTGGTATATTTGGTAAATTAAGGGTATCGGCTGTCTGTATGTCGGCACATTCCTTAAACAAATTCATAAGTTCAGGGAGATTATGGAATTTTGCAAAACGAGTTTTAGCACGATAGGTGTTGCCCTCTGGTGCAAGTTCCATTTGTGTCACACTTTCTCCGAATGTGCTTGCCCAAGAATCGAAATGCCATAAATTCTTTTCTTTGAGCAAATCGGATTGCAGATATTTCATCATATTGTATATTTCGCAAATGGTATTAGAAACTGGTGTTCCTGTTGCAAATACTAAGCCTTTGCCATTTGTTATTTCATCAAGATATTGTGTTTTCATATATAAGTCTGCTGTCTTCCCTACATTATCTGATGTTGCAATACCTGAAACATTCGTCATTTTTGTCGAAAGAAAAAGATTCTTAAAATAATGAGCTTCGTCCAAAAATAGTTTATCTACTCCAAGCTCCTCGAAGGTTACTGTATCATCCTTTGGAGTATCAAGTAACTTTTTCAGTTTTGCTTCAAGATTAGCCTTAGTTCGTTCAGCTTGCTTAACCTGAAAATTTTGTCCGTTATGAGCTTTCATTTCCTCTATATTCTTTATAAGTTCATCAATCTGATTTTGTATGAAACGCTCTTGATTTTCGGCTGACAGTGGAATTTTAGCGAGCTGACTATGACCGATTATAACTGCATCATAGTTGCCTGTAGCAATCTTAGCCATTAAAGCTCTGCGAGCATCACCTACAAAATCTTTCTTTTTAGCGACAAGTATGTTTGCATTTGGATACAGTTTTAAGAAATCTTCTCCCATCTGTTCGGTAAGATGATTAGGAACACACATAAGGCTTTTGTTATGTAGACCTAAACGCTTTCCCTCCATTGCTGCGGCAATCATTTCAAATGTTTTACCGGCTCCAACCTCGTGTGCAAGGAGCGTATTACCGCCATATAAACAACGAGCAACAGCGTTAAGCTGATGTGGTCTGAGCTGTATTTCAGGGTTCATTCCAACAAAATTCAGATATTTACCGTCATATTCTCTTGGTCGATTAACATTAAATATCCTATTGTATGTATCTACAATATCGTCACGCCTTGTTTTATCCGAGAAAATCCACTCTTGAAATTTTTGTTGTATAATTTCCTGTTTTGCTCTGACCTGTGCAGTCTTTTTGTTATCAACAACAGGTTTTTCTTTGCCGTCAACAACCTGCATACTTTTAATTTGAGTAGCTCTTAGATTGAGTATATCCTCTATCAATTCATACGCCGTTCTATCTTTTGTTCCGTATGTAACAGTAGCATTAACATTATTTTTATCGGATGATTTATTTGTTATATACCATTTTCCGGAAAGCTCTGAATACTGAACATCAATAAAGTCCTTTTTAAAAAGAGGGTTCTTATGATAATTACGGGTGTCTAAAAGCTCATAAACAAAATCTCTCACATACTCAGGATTTATCCAAGTTGCACCAAGTCTTACATCAATATCACTTGCCTGTATTTTCTCCGGCATAGCTTTTTTAAGTGCTTGTATATTGATTGCAAGGCTACTATCGCCTTTATCAAAAGCATTTTGTGCTTCTTCGAGTTTTTGCAGTATGTTTCCAGAAAGATACTCGTCTGCGGTTACATATTTATCAGTGTTTGGAATACGATAAATAGAACCTTGCAAATCTTCAATAAGTTTTGCTTTGTCTAAACTGGTAAGCTTAGACATATACTCAAGATTAACCTTTGCAGTATCGCTAAGAGATACTGCAAGAGCGTCAATAGCAGTTGGTACTGAGGTTATTTCTTTATTTGCCTTAACCGTTCTTTTGGTAAATATATCAGCTTTACCGACATATTTATCTTTATCAAACTTTTCAAGTGAACGGAGCAATGGCAACGATGAATCGTTTTTAAAGATTGACTTGTTTACATCATCATTTATTCTTCCATATTTGCTTGCACTTGCAAAATCATCATAGAGCGAAGATAGAACAGACTGAACATCCTTAATTTCATCGTCCGTTACTTTATCATCAAGCTGCATTTCAAGCAGTTGTCTTACTGTATCACGAATGGCAATAAGTCCTGCCATTCTCTCAAGATTTTGTTTTCTGTTCGATTTTGGTAATTTTACTTCTGTTGCAGTTCCATACTCAAAGAAATAAACCTTATCAGAAGAAAGAAAATAGCTTCCGGTTCTGAGTGAATCAGGTATTTCAACCTGTTCATCTACGAAATCTACATTGTCAAGCTTAGTATCTTTTGTAGAAATATTGCCTTGTATATTTTCCATAGCGTTTCGTATTTGCACGGAAAGCTTTGTATCTCTGTTTGGCACACAAGTGCTTTCCATACCAAATTGACCGCTTACCATTTCCATACTTCCGCATATTTGTTGTGGGTTCTGGGTGAAATAAGCATTCATTTCAATGCCGTTTTCGTCTTTTGTGGTTTTAATCCATAAAGGTTCATTTTCTGATGTTATCGTAATTGGCTCTGTACGCTTCTGTAAGAAGATAATATCTGAGGTAACCTCTGTGCCTGCATTAGCCTTAAAAGCGTTGTTAGGCAGCCTTACAGCCCCTAAAAAATCCGCTTTTTCAGCAAGAAGTCGGCGAGCTGTATCATTGCGTTTATCAAGTGTGCCTTTTGATGTAATAAATGCAACTACACCGCTAGGCTTTACCATATCAAGTGATTTAGAGAAAAAGTAATCGTGTATAAGCAGATTTTCTTTGTTATATTTTTTGTCATAAACCCTTATATCACCAAAAGGAACATTACCAACTGCAACATCAAAGCTTTCACTTTTCAAATTTGAGTTTTCAAAACCACATATTTGTATCTGAGCTTCTGGATATAGCTTTTTAGCGATTCTTCCAGTCAGACTGTCAAGTTCTATGCCAGTAATTTTTGCCTGCATATCTTGAGGAATCATACCAATAAAATTACCTACTCCACAGCTCGGTTCAAGCAACTTTCCTTTTGAAAATCCCATATCAGAAAGCTTGGAGTATATTTCTTTAATGATAACAGGGGAGGTATAAAAGGCACTCATAGCCGATTTTCTTGCAGCTGCATACTCATCGTTTGTAAGCAGTCCTTTAACCTCGTCATAGTGACTATTACCAAGCTCAAAAACCTTTGCCATACCGCCCCAACCAGTATATTTTGATAGTATTTCCTGTTCTTCTGGAGTTGCAGTCCTGTTTTCAGTTTCAAGCTGTTTTAATGTTTTAATGGCTGCTATATTATCTTGATATTTTTCGAGAGGTTTTCTCTGTCCGAGCGATAAGTCTGATATATGATAGTTTTCAGGCTTAATTTGGATTGTTTCTTTTTCTTTAGATTGAGTAGAGGTATATTTTTCCTCGACAATATTTTCGTTGACAATGTTGCGACTTTGATGTATAATAGTATCAAAGTCAAGACTGTTTAAGCCCTTGGAGAATTCTAGTCCAAGCACACTGAACAGTTCTTGACTTTTTTGTTTATCAATAAAAAGTATTTTATTGTTATTGATAGCACGATTGATAAATTCTTCGAAATTTTCTCTACCATAAATGCTGGTTATAAAATTACTTTCTTGCATTTCAAGTTCATAAAATCCTTGACCGTTTGGTTTTATGGAAGCAATAACTGGATTATTTTCAGAATCAATATCAGATAAAATAGCAATAATACTATCATTCTGAGTTAATGAATCCATTATAATAGCAGGCGAAATCAATTCATCAGGAATCTTTTTAATTTGCTCAACTGTAAGACCATGCTGATGTTTTTTTCTATCTTTTGGTAATATGGCTTTTTTAAGATGATTTCTTGTATAAAACATAGGTAATTGGCTACAACCTACATCAAGCAGTATTTGAGGTGTGTTACAAACCTTTAAGTTACCACTAAAACGGTCAATTTTTCCAGAAATAACATCATCAACTTGTTCGGCAAAAGTTTTTTCGTTTTCTTTTTGTTCTGATAGAATACTGTCTTGTACTTTACGAAAATCTTCAATACTCATACTACCATCATAAACAAAGGGGTCAAAATCATTTTCAGAGTCGTATAACTTATCAGAAAAAGCCATACCTATTTTTGCGGCAGCTTGTCTTGTTTCTTCAATTTTTGAAAGAACAACATCAGTATTTTCTGAAACAGTATCTAATACATATTTTTGCATTTCAGTATCACTCTGATACTGATTTAAAAAACTGATAGTTTCTTTTGCAGTATATCCATTTATGACAAAATCATTATCTGCTGAACCTACTATCAAATCTGTAATAAGATTATTCAGAGTAAGCTCAACTTCAAGCTTATAATTTTGCGTATCTGAATTTTTATGTGCATTTCTGACATTTTGATTATCCCTGATAATATCACAGGCAAAGTCAATAAATTCGTTTTGAACGGTTTTAATAGAATCTTCCAGTATTTTAACAACCTCGGAATATTGCGTATATTGCTTTAAAAAATCAATAACTCCACCATCGCCATCGCCAATGTCTTGGCGGAATGTGTGGACTGCTCCATCAGGCATATTTACATTAAATTTTGTTTTGGCATACCCTTGATGTACACCTTCAATTTCACCTTTTTCGTATGCTTCATAGATTTTACCCATGTCATTGCCGTAAGTATCAAGTTCATACTGCCTTTGCTTAACCCAATCATCATCGGCTTGCTTCATTATGCTGTCAAATTCGGCAACAGAATAAGTTTTGCCGTCTTCAAATGCAGGGCTTTCGCTCCATTCACAAGTAATTGTTGGATGTGTATCAGATTTATAAAGTTCATCATTTTTCGTTTTCGTAATACTAACAAGCTGCGTCATTATTTCAGGTGTAAATCCTTCGAAATTATGAGTGCTGCTTGTATATTTTCTTAAATCAGCTTCATACAAATCTGTTCCAATATCTGATATATATTGTTGACCAACAGAAACAATATAATCAAAAAAATCTTCCGCCGAGTTTTCAAACTTTTGTGCAGCTTCTTGTATTTGACTATAACGCACATTTGTTGATACGAATTGACCTCCTAAGTTTGAGTCGGGATTATATTGTAAAAGAGTTACTATTTCGCTGTTCTCATTCAAGAAAAATAAATCTTTTGAGTAATCTACAGAACTATCAATAATTGATTTTTCAGGCAATTCAGGTGAAATAATATCATTGTAGTCAATATTATAACTGTCAAGAATTTCTTTTGCCTTTTGTATAGCATAAACATCGTTAGGATTATCACTGGAATAGTTTTTAAGGACATATAAAGCGTGTCTTTGTCTTTCGGCAATATCATTTTCTGTAATATATGTTTTGGCTGAAATCATACTATCTAAATGTTCAGCTACTTCTTGCCAAGAAAGATGAATGTTTAAGTTGTTTTCAGGATTTTCTTTATCTGTGCGAGTAAATGCTAAACCCTTGCTTGGTTGAGATTCAAGACTTTCGTTTGAAGTGTAGCGACCATACCAACCAAATTCCTCTTTAAGAAAATCAATTTTTTCTTTTTCTGTATGATTTTCTAAGAAAAAGTCATTTACCCTGAATTTGCCGTCCTCAGTTCCAGTGCCTTTCATCAATACAGCATTGACAAAGTTGTCAATTTCGCTTTGCTGTTCTGATACTTTAAAATCAAAAAAGCCTATCTGTTCAAATGAAAAAACGGCAGGGGAATTATCCTCTGCCGTTTTCGTTACCGTATTTTCTTGTGTTATGCTTATGCGTATATCAGATTGTTCAGAACTATTTCCTCTGCTCTTAGGTTGATTGAGTTCATCATCTGTACCCACTTCATCTGGTCTGTTGCTTTGAGTTCTTCTGTTACTCCCTCTGCTTCCATCATTTCCGCTTCGAGCTGTTCCATCTGTTTCTCCGCTGCTTCGTTGACCTCTATCAAGTGGTCTGTCAGTTTGTGTGTGTCGATTAGCTTTGTCAATATTCTTCTCTTGTTTTCTCTGAGATACTTGTGGCGAAGTCGCCCCCAGCGACCCACGTCCCTCGTATCCTCCTCTACGCTCAGAGCTGGAAGGTATATGAATGTTTCCGGGTCGAGTGTGTAGCTTAGACCAGTTGTCTTGTCCACTGTTGTCGTTGGATAATATGTCATGTTCGACTCGCACAGAAGATGTTCTACTCCATCTATCATTTTTGTTTTGGGCATTGTTTCGCTCATTCTGATTTCTCCTCTCAATAGTTTTAACTGTTTGTTCAACTTTTCTTAAAGCTTGCTCTGATATATTGCTTATTGATTCGCCAAGTATATCTATAACATCAGGATTTGAAAATTCATTCAGGCTACTAAATATATCGCTATCAATATATGAAGATGTATCAAGTCCACAGCGTTGCAATACCATATATTTGACACTATCACAAACAAGCTGACGGAATTTTTCAGGTTCAATAGAGCTATCTTCATTAAGTAAATCATTGATATAATCATCAATCATTTCATCAACAGTGTTTTCTACTGTATCTGCTAAAATATTTTCAATAGACTTGTTATCAGAAGAAAGAAAAAAAGCAACCTCTTGATAATTTTCCTCTGTAAGCTCCCATATATACGGCTGCTGTTTTTTAGGTTGCGTAGGAGAACTTTGAGAAACATCGAAAACATATTTAATTCTCGGATATTCTCTCTGGTCATCAATTAAGCCTATGCCTTTTTCACCTTCACGAATTTTTCTTCCAAATGTTTTCGACCATACATCGAATACCGCAACAGCTTTTGCATTAGGGAACTGTGCAAATATAAGTAACTGGTCAGAAAAATTATATTTGTAAGTGTTCGAAGCCGTCCTCAAAAATTTTAACCAATTTTCTGATGATGAGGTAAGCTCTTGTTTTGTAGACATTCTCAAGTCTACTGCTTCACGATATTTTATCGCCACTTGAATATCCTCCTCTTAATTAAGATTTTATCACTTTAAAGTGTAAAAGTCAACATTTCACAGGGAAATTTTTCGGATGTTTATTGTTATAATTTTCTTTTATTTGTATGATTTAATGCTTCATTAATTTTCTGTTCGTCACTCTCCTTAAATGCAATTTGATAGTTTTCGCCTAAGCCCTGACCTTTTGCGTTTTTATTAAAAACTGCAAAAAGTTCATCATTGCCACTTGCTGCAAGTTGTTCAACTTGTGATTTTGTTAAAACACGATAACGCATTTTTTGACCGTCAAGCAATGCCTCTGACTTCAATCGTGTATTAACCTTTGAATTTCTTACAACAGAAAATAAATTACTATCTTTATACTTTTCAGGATAAAGAGTATGCAATATATAATCTTTATTTTGCGGAAGAAATGCTAAACGAATTTTTCCGTCTTTGGTTTCAATCGCAACAAATCTATCTTTTTCATCATCAAGTTTACTTAATTGTTCTTTTTGTATATTCAAAAATTCAACCTTAACTCCAAGATGTTCTGCTCGTGCTTTTAACTCATAATAATCAGATAGTGGAGTGTAGTGCTTATTATGTTTTTCTAAAACTTGTATATCCTCGACCTCAAGTGCGGTCTGTAATAGCTTCTTGTCTTTTTCTTTAATAGTAACAAGAGCATAATCTTTATACAGTTTTGCGGAAAAGAAAAACGGATAAGCGTATAACTTTGGTACAGCAGAAAGGGCAAGTCTGACACGATAATTTTCACCTTGTGATTCGATAAGATTTTTATAAGGGATGTTTCCTGCTGTAGTTTGTATTTTTTCTATCTTACTAAGTTTTTCCTCCAACGAAACTTTTTTTACTTTATATTTTGCTTGTTTACAATATAGATGAAGTAAGCTATATTTTCTATCAATCCTGTTTCGTTGCCTTCTTTGTCTTATAAGCAACATCATAATAAGAAAAAGTAGCATTAAAAGAGGATTGCGAGAATTTTTAATCAGTCTTTTCAAAATTGTCAACTCTTGTACTTTAGCTGGTGGCGGATTTTTTCTGAAATAATTTTGTTCATATCGTTCAAATTCGCTTTTGAAATTTGTCTGAACTTTTTTCTTTTCAGATGGTTTGGAAATTTCTGATTTCTTAGGTAAACGATAAAATCCCATAAGCTTTTCAAGATTTTCTTTTGTATAGCAATCTCCAAATTCTCTTGCAAGTCTGCTAACTCTGATTTTCTTTTTCTCTCCAACTTTTTGAAAGGTTATATCTTTTTCGTATCGAGTTATAACAAAGCTCTTGTGTTTCATAAATTCGATGAATTCTTTTTTGCTGTTACATATCTTAGTTGCTTCATCAAGAGCCTTGCATAATTCAACTTTCCAAGACTTACCTTGTTCTGCAAGTTTTTGAGTTGCTTGGTCAATACCACGCAGTCCCGATTCATTTTTTATGATGCTTAGTCCGTATTGTTTGCAAATTGTATCACTAACTTTACGCATATTCTTTCTTGTAGCTTTATCAGCTTTCCATTTCATTCCAGTATCAATATTTACAGAGTTGATTAAAAAGTGATTATGTATATGGTCTTTATCAATATGAGTTGAAACAATAACCTGAAAGCCCGGAGCAATTTTTTGAGCAAGCTCTACACCAATTCTATGTGCAAGTTCAGGGGTGACTTTTTCATCTGGCGAAAAACTCTGAACATAATGGTGAGTTAGAATTTTATTGTCTTTATTAAAGGCTTTCCTGACAGCATAGAATTGTTCAGATAAGCTGTCTGCTCCATTATTATCACAGTTTAAACAAGTTGCTTGAAAACATTTTTCATCACCGTTGCTATTTTCAGGTGATAGGGTATAGGCGATAGAATCGAAAACATATTGATGAGATTTGATTTTCTTTTCTACCTCTTTACAGATTGCCATCTTTATCAACCTTTTCAATGAGTTTATCTATCTTTCGCTCCAAACTTCTGAATGTATGTTCATCTTCATTATATAACTCAGATAGAATTTTTTGCATTATTGATTTTACATCTTCCAGCAAACTTGCGACTTCATCAAGCTGTTGTTTATTAACATATTTCTGTGAGTTGCCAATATGTGCAATCTGGTTTATATTCGTACCAATACGAGTTACCTCCACAAGAAGTCGAGGAATATTTTCAGAAACGATTATTTTTTTATTTTCTGATAAATGAATAATATAACTTGAAATACTCATATGAGCTTGTTCTGCTTTTTTCTGTAATTCTTTTAACTCTGATGAAGTGAGCCTGAAATGTAACTGACAACTTTTCTTTTCTTCTGACATATATTTTCAACTCCTTTCATAGCAGTTTCGACTATCCCTTGAGCTTTGCCACCTTTAAAAATGTGGACGAAACAGAAACGGACCCCGCCATTGGCGATATGTTTTTCCACAGAAAAACATATTGAATTTTGCTTGCAAAATTCAGGGTCGCAAGCAGAGATTTTGTGTACCATTTGGTACACAAAATCGCTTGTTAGGGAATAACCCTAAAACCCTAAATTTTGCATTTCGCAAAATTTTAAAATCGCTGTTGCTCACCAGATTTACAGATTTCTGAAATTTGTTCCAAATTTCGAAACTGTAAAAATGAAAAAAATCGTAAGAGTGTCGTTCTGGCAATCTTACGATTTTAATTTTCTTTTTGAGGAATAGCTGTTGAAAACTTTTCAGCTTTATGTGAAATTTCTGAATCAGAAGAAGATGAGAAATTTTCACTTTGTGCCTTTGTTTCGGTTTTTGCAATTTCCTGTTCAAGTGCAAAATCTTCAATTTTACTCATAAGGGCTTCTCTGTCTTCCGGAGAGTTTATGCCAAGTTCAGCAAGTTTCTTGAGAAGATTTTGGCTGAACTCGTTATCTTTTTCTGTCTGAAATTGTTTGTTTTCATTCTGCAAAATAGTAATCTTAGCTTTTCTTTTTTCAATCTCATCTTGCAGTTTTGCTATCTTATCCAAATTGCTTTTTATTTTATCATCATATCTACTCATCATTTTTCCCTTTCCATTTTTAATAAATTTACTCTATTACACCCAACTCAGTATCTGAATAATTTTCAATTTCTTTTTGTTGAGCCTCTGAACTTTTAGCTCCACAAAAATTCACACCCTCAACTACTATGAATATATTTGTGTGTTTTACATTATCCTTATCGGTATATGTATTTGATGAGAGCCTACCATCAACAATAATTTGCTGCCCCTTTTCAAAGTATTTACAGATAAATTCTGCGGTACTTCCCCAAGCTTCACATCGAAAGAAATTTGAATTTCTTTCTCCATTGACGGCTCGGTTTTCTTCAACTGCTAAGAAAAAATCAACAACAGCTTTGCTTGATTTTGTATGTTTTAACTCAGGATAGCTTGTCAATCTGCCTTGCAACATTACTTTATTTAGCATAATATCATCTGCCTTTCTTTATTCAATATTATCTATATCTGGCTCTGGAGCAACATCAAACTCATCTTCATCAGTATCGTTTTCAATATTATCTACCTCAATATTTTGCGGCGGATTTTTTTCATTTGCGTTATCATCAGAAGTCGTTTGAGTTCCCGGAGAGATACTTAAAATTTCATTTTGTATAAGCTCAAGCGTTTTAGCTCTCTTACGAGCTTTTTTAAGTTTACGCTCTTTCTTGCATTCTTCTTTTATTATAGGAGTAAGCTCAGCTCTAATTTCTTTTGTAAGCTGTTCTCGATATTCCTTGATAACCTGTTCTTGAATTTCTTCGGTTAGCTTTTCTTTATATTGCTGCAACATTTCCTTTTGGATTTTTTCTTGTAGCTCATTAGTAACATCTTTTCTTACGCTTTGAAGTTTCTGGTCAAGTTCATCAGCTTTCTGTTTCAAGAACTCATCAGCTTGTAGTTTCTCAAGTTTTCTTTCAGATAGAAAATCAAAAGGTGATGGTCGTACAATTTTATAAACCTCATCAACCTTTTTAATTGTATCTGTTATGAAAAAATTATATTCTTTATCTGTTGAGGATAGCTCCACCTGACGAAGCATTTTCTTACAACTTGAAAGTAAATCTAAAAGATTTTTGCGAAAATTGCTGTCATAGTAATTCATATAACAAGCTCCCTTATTCCTTATTTTTTTCAGCTACATCGTCCATAAGCTGTTGAAAGTGAGCTATCTGCCTTTCATCAAGTCCAGTTACTTCAATGTATTTTTTATTATCTAAGCCGAGTAGATAATCTGTGCTGACCGAAAAATACTTAGCAATTCTTACAAGCATTTCAATGGATGGAAGAATATTATCATTTTCCCAATTTGACACGCTTTGTTTTGAAACACAAAGTGTTCGTGCAAGCTGTACCTGTGTGATATTTCTTGCTTTTCTTAAATCTCGTACTCTGATTTTAATTTCATTTTTCATTTTTCGTTCTCCTTTTAGATTATATTTATTGGATTTAATTTTATTTTGCAATAATAATTGCCTTATCAAGATATAATAAATTGATTCAGTCTTATACAGAATATAATGATGTCATGTTCCCTATATCATCACTGAAACACCCCTCTCGATTGAAACTGTAACACTGGTTATATGTCCTGCTATTTATCCTCAATAATCTCTTCTGCAATAACAACAGCATTGTAAATAATTACTCGTTTGCCATCTATATCAAATAGAACCTTGTTTGAATCATTTTCTTCAATGTCACATTTACCCTCATATGTTTTTAAAAGATTGCCATCATAGCTGTAAACTGAAATACTTCTTTTAAGACCACCATTATAATTGGAATCCCAATCTTTTTTTGTTCTCTCCCAACTTTCACCACACCCAGCAAAAGTTATAAGCAATGCACAACTTATAAAGACCGTTATTATTTTCTTGAAATTATATTTCATTTCTGTTTCTCCTGTTGTTATAATTTATTTTAGTTATTGGAAAGTATAGGTTACAGTTTTTTCATGAGTAAAAAACCATTCACTGTATTTCAATTCTTCATTGATAATGACTTTGGTTGGATTGTCATTATCAATAACAATATTTGTATTGTTATCAGCACTAATCTTAAATTCATTATTGTCTTTTGTTTTATAAGTGATTATGTAGCTTTTGTCTGACTTGTTAATTAACGTTGATTTATTAAACTCCACAATATCGTACGGTGTTGTATTTGTACTTACAGTGCTAAATGTATTTGAGTAATTATCAATTGAAATGCTTGAAAGTGTTAGAGTAAAAATACAAAGAGCAAAAGCAAATACGCCAGTAATTATGCTTTCATCCCACCAATTTCTTATACACTTAATTAAGCAAAAAATAATAATAATTAAACTTATAGCTTCTATAATATAAAGCATTAAGCTTTCCTCCTTAATATTTTTTATGCTTTAATTTAATACACCATCTTGGTGTAACTCCATACCATGATGATATTTTAGCTATTTTTTTTATTTCCTTACCAGCAGTACAATAAAGGCACTCTTTCTCTAATTGTTTGCCATAAATTCCCTCGTTTTTACTGCCAGTATAATGCAGATATTCGCAGTGCTTTTCAAATGGATTACCGCATATGTGTCTTGATTTATCATTTATCACTCGACGGCATCTTCTAAAAGATAAGGAAACAATGGTGTATGTACAAGCAGATATAATTATATCAACAAAATCCGCTGAACCAAACGAAATTGTATTCAAGATGTAACATAACAGAATTGTAATTAAACAACCTAAGAACCACCATAAAAATTCACGCTTTTTAGACATTCATATTCCTCCTACCATTACATTATAATTTTTTTATATTATCACTTAATATATCATTTAATAATTTTGGAAGTATGAAGATATGTGGTAAAATTGATAAAGCATTAAACCAATATAAAAATTTAATTATCAAATATAGTTCATGATTTCCTTGTAATATTTGTTCCATCATTCGCTGAAAATCAGGACATATCATTATGCAATTTCCTTTCGCTCAGATATTTTCCAATGATTTCTCTCTCAATGTAAGCTCTTATACTGCGATTGAGAGGAATAATGTATGGATTCGAGGAATTTCCTTGAGGGCAAGGAAACTCAACAAACATTCGCTTATTATTTTTGAGAATCTGTATATCATTGATTCTCAAGATTCCGTCGATAACGATATGAGCTTTAGCTAATCGTCTTTTCGGCTTAGCATTTTGTACTTCTTCAGGCTCAATCACTATATCTGTAATCGTCATTTTCTGTACCTCCATAATCGTAATTAACCTCGGCACTATAATATGCGTCAGAGGTCATCGGAGCGTTGTATAGGGCTGCGAGTAAGTATTTTTTGATATTTCTAATTTGATTTCGTGAGCTTGCCTCCTTGAAGCAATCAAGTACATACTCAACTGTCACATCATCAAGTTTGTCAAATACACGCTGTACAAGCTTGATAGGCTTTGCTTGATTGCATATCTGCACTGTGCCGGAAGAAGAATACACATCAAGCATAATGTCAACAATGCCATCGACAATATTGCCGTAGTCACGAATAAGCCGTTTGTACCCAATGCGATTTTTTATTTCACATTTCATCTCATCAATCTCATCGTCAGTAAGAGATTGATTGATAAGATAATTAGTGTTTTGTTTTTTAGTACTTTGTTTATTAGTATTTATTTGTCCTTGATTTTCTGTCGATTGAAATTCTACCTGTAGAATTTCAAGGGGTAGATTTTCTACCTCTTGTTTTTCTACTTCTTGTTTTATGGAGGTAATTTCAGTTATTTCAAGAGGTAGGTTTTCTATATCTTGTTTTTCTTTATGTACTTTTGGTGTTGATGAACTTGTACCAGAAGCTGTGTCCTTTTTTGAATACTCGTAGAAGTCATATACATATTCAATGCGTCCGCTTTTTGTTTCACTTGGCATAAGCTTTGTAACGGTTAAATATCCCCATTCTTTCAGCTCATTCAAAGCCGACTTGATTGCTGTTTCATTCTCCTTGCAAATACAAGTCAAGCCAGCGATAGAATAATCCCAGTCATCAGGCAAAGAAAATACCTTACTAAGCAGTCCGATAGCCTTTAACGATAAATTACGGGATTGTAGATGATAATTACTCATTACAGTATAGTTTGCATTCTTATGTACTCTGCAAACTGATGAATTTGATGTTCTTGATTTTGTCATTTTTCGCAACCTCCATAATCGAAATAATTAAAAATCCGCTTTATTTTATATATCTATCTCGTGCATCTTGTGCCGAATACATATCAAACAATCGGCTTAGTTGCATATCAAGTTTAATTCCGGCTTCATCACAGGCAAGAAGAATATAACCCTCTATTATCTCGTTGAACATTCCCGAATCACACATATCATTTATTTCTTCGGGACTTCTTTTGTACATATCTGCTGTAATATCTATGGTTTTATACTCTTCTTGTGTAATAACTTCTTCTTGGTAATCAGACTGAGTTTCTATGTCTGTTTCATCAAAAACAGTATCTTCGTAATTATCTGTTATTTCATTTTCAAAGCTTTTTTCAGAAATGCTTGTTTCTGATATTTTAGGTGCATCCGATTTTTTAACTTCTATATCCTGAATAGTATCTTCATCAGAGCTATCTATTTCGGCTTTATCTGAATATAACTGTTCAGGCTCAACAGTAATTTGCTCAACTGGCTTATTAAATCTGCCAGTAACAATATCTTGGATATGTTCATCAAACTCATTATCGCTTAATTCCAATCCTCGAATATATTTAGCAATGGATAGATTTAATAAACTTGATATATAAGATTTTTCAAAACTACTTATGTAGTTATATAGTGAGGATTGCTTTTCTATCGAAAGAAAAGAAAATTCAACTGCTGTTTCAATACTTATAATTCCATCATCAACTAAGCCTTGCATTTCCGGAATGAGATTTGTAAGCCTTATATAGCGATATATCTGTTTACGGCTCAGACCATTCTGCTCCGCTATTGCTGATACAGTTGACTTCTTACCAAGTTTTTTCATTAATGACAGTTGCTCTGCATAAGCTTTTGCATATACGCTCGGTTTATATTCATTATTACGGTCCGTATTAGTTGCAATAATGATATATCTCGCAATATCATCATCAGCCTTTACATCCCTTATATAGCAAGGAATATCATCTTTACCGAGCTTTTTGCAAGCTCTGAAACGATGTCTGCCCGACAAAATTTTGTATTTTTCGCCGTCTTTAACGACTATAATAGGTTCGATAACACCAACATTTTCAATGCTGTCAGCTATTTGTTCTATTTTTGATTCATTTATTGGAAATGGCTGATTATCTATTTCCTCAAGCGAAGAAAGTGGAAGATTTACATACTGGTTATCACTTTTTATACCAAGAATATCATTGTATGCGTCCGCAACACTTGGAAATCCTTGTTTTTGTATATTGAGCTTTGGTTTAGCCATTGATGTTATCCTCCTTGCTTATAATTTCATCAACTACTGCCATATATTGTTGCCCTGTTACACTGCTCTTTCTTCCGACAAGGCTTTTGTGAGTGATTGATGCAACCTTGACTTCATCTCTATATGAGATTGCAGTATTAAATACAAAGTTGCCATAGCTATCTTTTAGAGCGTCTACTATAGCTTTTGCAGAATTTGTGCGACTGTTAAACATTGTAACCAACATACCAAGCACAAACTTCTCAACATTAGTTGTCTGCTTTACACGCTGTAATGTTGCGAGCAGTTGGTCTACGCCCTCATATGCCCAGTAATCGGATTGTACTGGAATAAGCACCTTATCACACGCTTTCAGTGCATTTGATACAAGCAAATCGAGCGTTGGAGGACAATCAATGATTATATAGTCATAATCTTCAAAAGTTTCATCAGCAAATAATCTTGAAAATACACCAGTGCTGTCACTGTCTGTGCCTAAGATTGAGATTATGCCTGCGAGCATAAAGTTTGATGGTATATAATCTATATTTTCAATCTCAGAATGTCTGATTGCTTCTAAAATAAGCTGCTTATTCTTTGAAACCGTCTGCCAGATAAGCTCTGAAATAGTTGGTTTTCCATCTTGAGAATAACCAAGCCAACGGCTGAGGTGACTTTGATTATCGGTATCAACAAGCAGCACCTTTTTATTGTGCATAACAAGCCCGACACCGATGTTGATGGCGGTTGTGGTTTTTGCTACTCCACCTTTTTGATTGGCAATAGCAATGATAATTGGTTTCTTTGTTTTCATAGTCGCATTCTCCTTAATCGCAATAATTTTTTATATAATAAAAAGTCGATTACATTTGTAATCGGCTTAATATTCAATACATATATCCTAAAAATAAATACTTTTTGTTCAACTTGTTTAATATAAATATTTATAGAATAGAAATATTTTATAAATGTTGACAGACAATTATAAAATATTTATAATCAATTTTGTTGCAACAGAAAGTAGGTTTTAAATATGGAACTAATAATCTTAGATGAAAATTCATCCTTCAGCGAGTGGGCAAATAAATGGAAAACTCGCAAAATTGTAGGAATTTCAAAAGCTTATCAAACTGCTGTAAATAGCCAAGTGAATTATTTAACTAATTTCTTTGGAGATATTTCAATTAACAGAATTAAGCCAATGCATATAGATGAACTCATTTCAAAGTTAGCAATCGAAAATCCTAAGACACATAAGCCATCTTCAAAGAAGTTACTCAAAGAAGTCAAAAATACAGCAGTTAATATATTTGAGTATGCTGCTGACAACTCTGATTATGACCGTAATCCTGCGTTGAAAATTAAAATTCCTAAAAATGCACCTAAAAATACTCGTAGGGCATTAACTGATAACGAAATACATTGGATTGTTAATACACCTCATAGAGCAAGAATAGCTGCACTTATAATGACCTTTTGTGGTTTACGCTCAGGAGAAGTAATCCCCTTACAATGGACTGATATAGATTTTGAAAAATCTTCACTATATGTAATTAAATCAGTAGAACGAGTATCTTCTAATAAATATAATATCAAAAGTGGAACAAAGAATGGTAAATCACGAGTTATTCCAATACCAAAAGAATTATTAGAAGAACTTAAACAATACAAAACCCAATCAAAATCAAGATTTGTTTGTAGTGATATTGATGAAGATATGCACACACCATCATCGTGGAAAAGATTGTGGGAATCTTTCAATAATGTCTTGAGTCATCACTATGCAACATTACAACAATCACAGCAAAGTATTTATAATCCGAAAGGAATAAAAAAGAGAGTAGATAAAATAACTCCTCATATGTTTCGGCATACATATGCCACTATGCTATATTGTTCTGGTGTAGATGTTTTATCTGCACAAAGATTATTAGGGCATTCAGATGTATCAACAACACTATCAATATATACACATCTTGAACAATCTAAAATGGATATTTCCATTAGTGCATTTTGCGAATATATATCTTCATATTTCAGTTAATATTATTCGTAAAAAATTTGGGACCAAGATGCCGCAGGTTCAAGTCCTGTCACCTCGACCATAGTAAAAGTCCTTTACCAATAGGTAAGGGCTTTTTTCTTGGAAAATATACATTTCCAAATCACCTCAAAAAATCCGCATGACAGGTATAAATGTCAGGCGGATTTTTTTATTTTAGAAAGAAAAAAATTATACCAAAAACAAATCCTCAAGGCTTGTTTTTACTCTGATGATGGTATTTTATTGGAGGTTACGTTTGTAACATCTAAGACGAGTCTATAGTGCTTCCTATGCCTATATTTTGGATTACCATAGAAGCAATGTGGATTTAGTATGTCATAGTATTTTTTGTTCGTATAATTTTTTAAAAAACAGTTTATAAAACTCGAATAATAAAAAATATGCAATAGGATATTGATAGTCCTATTGCATATTTTTATGTTATTTTCATCATAATCTTAAAATAAAACTCACTTACAGAGTTATGAAAACAAACTATATCATTATATTTTTCTACTGTAATAGAAACAAACATAAATCCTATACCACATCCATTTTTCTTATTTACCATTTCATCAGGATTGTTAATTAAAAGAAAAATTATTTTAATTGTTTCTTTAATTTTTTAATAGCAACTTTAACCTCTTTATAGTCAGCTATTACATCATTGATAAGAGTATGAGATGTCATTAAAACATCTTGATTATCAGAACGCAGAGCATTGCTTAATTTTTCTGAAGATTTCGCTAATTTCGTAAATCCAAGATTTTGTGCTAATCCTTTTAGATTGTGAGCCGAATTAAACGCAGAATCATAATCCTTATTATCAAGATATTGACATAGCGTTTCAAAACTATTATCATCTAAAAAGCGTATTACAAAGCTTGTTATGCGTTTTTCGCTTAATAATCTTTCTAAAACCTCATTATAATTTCCGCCGATTTTAGCATAAAAATTTTCTAAAATCATAACTATTCTCCTTTATCATATAGATTTATAGTATTATTTTAAGATAATTAAGTTTATCAATTAGAAATTGAAGCCATATGAGTATTATGTTTTTCGTTATATTTAAGATATTGATTACGAATTTCTTTAACATGTCGTTGTCTGATAAGAACAGCATCTCCCGTAGAGAGTTGAAATTGATTTCCAGCCTCAATTATATAATCCATATTAACGAGATAGCTTTGATGACTTCTTAAAAAGCGAGAATCATTGAGTTCCGATTCAATTTCATTAAGCTTTTTATAGATATTATATTTTTCACCATTATTTCTGTGTAGAATACATTTTGAGTTATTGCTTTCTATATAAACAATTTCATTATATGGAATAAGCAAGAAATTACTTCTTTGCCTTACGCAATAGCTGTTTGTTCCAAGCTTTAGAGTTACTTTGTCAATAACTTTTTTTAGCTTGTTATATGAAATAGGTTTTAGTATATATCCTCCAGCATTTACATCATAGCTATCGACAGCAAAGTCAGAACTTGCTGTCAAGAAAATGATTTCTCCATTAAATTTAAGCTTTCTAAGATTTTTAGCTACTTCAATTCCCAGAAGCTTTCCCATAAAGATATCAAGAATTACTATATCGTAAGGGTGTCCATCTTCAATTTCATAGATAAGGTTATCACCATTTTCATATTGGTCTATGCTATAAGAAATAGATTTATTAAAGAAATAACATTCAAGTAAATCTACAATCAGTTCTCTATCTAAAAGATTATCATCACATATTGCAATATTCATATAATTAAAATCCTTTCTTATTTATAAATGATATATTTAGTCAAGTAATGCTTGATTCAATGCGAATTGTGTTTATTTCACAAGCAACAATCAAAAATAATTTTTAATGATATAATAAAGTCATAGGACAGCGAATAAAGCTGAAAAGGGAGATTAAAATGTATATATATAAGGTTATTAAGGAGAATTTGCAAAATTGTGAATTTGGAAGCTATGTTGCTTATGGAATAGCTGTTTGCCTTAAATCGACAGATATTATTCTTATTTCTATCTCAGATGTATTTCTTGAGAAGGAAAGGGCAAAGAAGCTTGTAGAATTATGCAATAAAAATAATTTAGAGCTTATACACCTTAAAGAAGTAGTTGAAGATGCAGTCGGTTGAATGAATCTCCCTATATTCCCGAAGAAATCATAATCATAACTTTAAAGTTCAACTGCTTTAAAATGTAAATTTTAATCTCTCGTATCCTATAATTTATAAATATGTATACACTTGACTTGCGTCCACAAAAGTATTGTATCACAAACTAAAACAAAAATCAACATTTTTCAGTTCAATTCAAGCAAATAATATTGATTGTCAACTTTATACATATTTATCTTAATTCTACATAGTGCCTTTAGATTTTAGACACAGAAATGTGTTTTATTCCCTTTTAATCTGTAAGGCTACTATTGGAGGTGAGAAAAAGGACAGCACTAATAACGGTGCTGTCCTTTTGAATTATTGTTAAATTTTGAAATTAACTTAATATTTCTTTTTAAGAAGTCTTGCAGCATTGAGAACAGTAAGAACTGAAAGTCCAGTATCAGCTATAACGGCAATCCACATAGGTGCATATCCAAACGCAGCAAGTATAAGAACAATAGCTTTAAGTGCAAGTGCAAAAGCAATATTAAAGCGAACTGTTTTCATAGCACTTCTGCTTATTTTAATTGCAGTAGGCAATTTTGCCAAGGTTCCGTTTGTGAGAACAGCATCAGCTGATTCAATAGCGGCATCACTGCCAAGTCCCATAGCGAAACCGCAATCTGCAGCAGCAAGCACAGGAGCATCATTTATTCCATCGCCAACGAAGATGACCTTTCCGTCCTTTTGAAGCTCTTTAACAGTGCTTGCCTTTTCTTCAGGCATAAGCGAATGTTTAAATTCATTAAGACCACATTCATCAGCAATTTTCTTTGCAGCAATTTCGCCGTCACCTGTAAGCATTACTATATGTTCAATGCCTAAAGCCTTGAGCTTGTTAAGGGTTTCTTTTGTGTCTGCACGAATTTCATCACTTGTTTCGATTTCACCAACGATTTTTCCATCGACAGAGAGATATATTATGCCACTTTTTAGATTATTATCATTAAAGAGCTTTTTGTTTCCGCAGAGAATAGCCTTGCCATTATATTGTGCAGAAACGCCCTTGCCAGCAATTTCTTTGTGGTCAGTAAGTGCAACCTTATGAAGCTTTTCAGCAGCTCTTTTAATAGCAAGAGCCGATGGGTGAGAGGAATATTCCTCAGCAGAAGCCGCGATAGCAAGAACTTCATCTTTAGACATTTTGCCAAGAAGCTTAACATTAGCAACAGCAAGTTCACCCTTTGTGAGTGTACCGGTTTTATCAAAAGCAACAGTATTAGCCTTAGAAACTGCTTCTATAAATTTACCACCCTTTATAAGAACACCGTTTTTAGATGCAGAGCCTATTCCAGAGTAAAAACCAAGCGGAACGCTGATAACCAATGCACAAGGGCAAGATGCAACAAGGAATACTAATGCACGATTTATAAATGTTGTGAAGTCACCTAAGCCGATAAGCGGAGGAACTACGGCAAGAACTAATGCCATTAAAAATACTATCGGAGTATATACCTTTGCAAAACGGCTTATGAATTTTTCAGAATTGCCCTTTTGAGTGGCGCTTTCCTCAACAAGTTTAAGAATACGAGATGCTGCGGAGTCCTCACAAGAATTTGTTACCTTTATAGTAAGAACACCCTCAAGGTTCATCATACCAGACATAACATCTGAATTTTTTGCAATATTTCTTGGAATGCTTTCTCCAGTGAGAGCAGAAGTATCGAGAGAGCTTTCGCCATCAATTATGATACCGTCAAGAGGAATACGCTCATATGGGTTTACAATAATTATATCATCAGGTTGAATTTCTTCAGCATCTACTGTAAGGATAGTTCCATCAGATTTAAGTAAATGTGCTTTATCAGGGCGAATCATAGAAAGTGCTTCGATACCTTTTCTTGACTTGCTGACAGCCTTATCTTCGATATATTCACCGATATTGAAAAGGATTGTAACAGCGGCAGCCTCGAAAAACTCACCAAGTACACATGAAGCAACAACAGCAATCATCATAAGTACATTTTCGTCAAGCTTTAACTTACAGAGTGTTTTTAGACCTTTAATAACTACTCTATATCCAGAGAAGCATACACCAACAGCGATTATAATTTTGCCAATCCATTCGGGTGAAACAAAAGAAGAAACTGCCAAGCCTATTGCCGTTAAAGCGATTGCAATACCTGTTTCAATGAGTATCAGTTTATCCTTGTTAAAAGCTTTTTTCTCCGATTGGTTTTCTTTAGTGGCTTTCTGCTCAATAAGAGTAACACCATCTTCAACAGAATCTATTGTCTTTTGGAGAGTATCAAAAAGTTCCTTTTCATTAAGATTGCTTTCAAGTGCAAGAGTTTTTGTTGCGAATGTAACAATAACATTATCAACGCCATTAAGTCCTGCGATAGCCTCCTCGATTTTCATAGCACAATTAGCACAATCGAGGTCTTGTAAAGTATATTTTCTTGTTTTATTATGAGAACGGCTATGATTATGATGTTCGTGGTGATATTCTTGCTCACAACAGCAATGTTCGCCATCTTCGTGATGATGTTCATGCTCATGATGTTCGTGGTGGTGTTCATGACCACAACCGCAATGTTTACCGTCTTCATGGTGATGTTCGTTATGAGCTTTAGTTTTTTCTATGAGAGTAACGCCATCTTCAACGGAATCTATAGTTCTTTTTAATGTGCCGAAAAGCTCATGTTCATCAAGACCACTTTTAAGGGAAAGTGTTTTTGTTGCAAAAACAACAGAAACATTCTCAATACCATCAATTTTTGTAATAGCATCCTCAATTTTCATAGCACAGTTTGCACAATCCAGACCTTCAAGGGTATATTTTCTTGTTATTGTACTCATAATCAAGTTCCCTTTCTTTTTTCTAAAATATGGTCTAAACCAAGCTCATAAATTTTCTGTATATGCTCATCATCAAGTGAATAGAAAGATGATTTACCATCACGCCTTACCTTTACAAGATTAGCAGTTCTTAGTAATCTTAGCTGATGTGAAACGGCTGATTGTCCCATACCAAGGACTTCGGCAATATCACATACGCAAAGTTCATTTTCAAATAAAGCACACATAATTCGGATTCTTGTAGTATCACCGAACATTTTAAAAAGTTCTGCAAGAGAGAAAAGAATATCGAGGTCAGGTGTATTATTTTTTGCTCTTACAACAGCATCAGTATGAATACAAACTTCTTCGCAAGTATCCTTATCGTTGCAAGAAACACATTCCTCAAAGTTTTTATTTAGTTCGTTATTATCCATAGGGGAACACACTCCTAATCTATTCTTTAAACATATGAGCAATTGTTCATATGTTAGTTATATTATAATGCTCAGAAATCAACTTGTCAATACCTATAATTAAAAAATAAATTGAATAAAAAATAATTGCACAAGATTTTAATATAAACCTTGTGCAATTTATTGTAATATAAGGCGATTGAGTAGTAATAAATCAATAGAATCTATTAAGCTGTTTGCGTCTAAATTAGCTGCATATTTTTGTGCAGAGGTTAATTCAAGTTTTCCAAGCAGATAATCTGTAAGTCTTCTTTTATCATAAGTGTTGACAGAGCCTTCTCCGGTTATATCTCCCATAACTATAATTGTATATTTATATTTCAAAAAGGAATTTTCGTAATATTCAAGTGAAAATCCTGTTCCAAGATTACCAGAAGATATTTTTCTTTTTTTATTGTCATAAAATATAAGACTTGAATTTTTTGCAGAATTTATATGCTTCTTAAGTAGTATAGCGATAGTTGTACCTTGTGGAACTATTATGTAATTGTCATCATTTTCATAGTCGGTAAAGCCATCAAAACTTGGTTTTGATATTGGATTAGAGCTTTCTGTGCTTGAATTTTCTATTGGTTTAAAATCCTTTTCAGTAATAAGTTTTACATTTTCAGAACTAAGCAGGGCAATTTTATTTCCATTCACAGCAATGTCATCAATATTTTCCGAAAAGCTATATCTGCTTGTTATTGAGCTATTTTCAGATAACTTATTTATATGATTTCCACTTACTCCATAATAAATATCATTAAGTATAAACGCTTTTTTGTAATTAAGTGTTTTTATGTATTTAAAACCATTGTCAAAACTAAAAGAATAGACCTTGCCATTTGCATCTATGAAGATATTGTCATAGAAAACAGGTTCTAAATCATTAAAAGATGGAATATCGCATTTAATTGGAGTATTTGGATTATCAAGGCGATATAAAGAGCTTGCGGTAATGGCATAAACTTTTTCATTATAGCAAAATAGCTTTTTTACCTTTTCTGAAAAGAAGCTTGTAGTAGTTTCGAGGGTATTCCTTTTGATAGAAATAGTATATCTTTCGTCATTGCTTATAAAAAATATGTAATCGTCATTTGCAGTAAAGCTTGATGGGATAATATTATTCTCAGGAATATATGAAGTGTCAACAGAGCCATTTCTTAAAATTGTAAATATTGTGTTATATTCTTCAGAATTAACAAGTATGTAAAGATATGATAGAGATGTTACAGTCTTAGAGATTTCGTAATCGCTTTTGCAAAATATGGTAGTTTCTTCACCTTGACTTGTAATAGAAGTGCAGGTAGCCTTTCTGTTATTTATAATTTTATAGAAACCATATGAAAAGCCTCTTAAGATATAGTTTTCATTGTTGGATTTTGCAGAGGTATTTAAAAGATTGTTAAGAGGATATATTAAAAGCAATGAGATTAAAAATATTACAGTAATTCTTTTTACCATAGTATAATATACCTCCTTGTATGTATTATACTATAATAATGTCGAATTTTATAATATTTTGTCTGCAATTTGCAAAATCACTTATAAATATACATATGAGTAGATGTAATCACTATATATAATTATTAAAAAGCTTTCATTTAGCTATTGACAAAAATGGATTTATGGCGTATAACTGTACTAACATAGTTAATACACCTATTTTACAGAAAAGGAGGAGTAAATATGTACGAAAAGTTAGTTGTTGTAGATAAGATGAGTCATAAACCTATCTATGAACAAATCGTTGAACAGATACAAAACTTAGTTGTTACTGAAGTTTTAAAACCAGATGAAATGATTCCATCTGTCAGAAATCTTTCACGAGAATGTGGTACAAATCCTAATACAGTTCAAAAGGCATATAATGAGCTTGAAAGAATGGGAATTACTTATTCTGTACCGGGAGTAGGAAGATATGTTTCATGTAATGCAAAGGAAGTAGTGCAAAAGCTTATGTCAACATCAAATTCAGAATTAAAAGCTATTGTAGAAAAACTCAAACTCTCAGGTTTGACAATAGATGAAATTATTGATAAAGTAAAATTATTTTATGGAGGGGAACATAATGATTAAAGTTGAAAATGTAACAAAAAAATTTGATGATTTTATTGCATTAAAAAATATGAATTGTGAAATTTCAGAAGGCTGCATCTATGGTCTTGTTGGCAGTAATGGTGCTGGTAAAAGTACATTTTTAAGGCTTATCACAGGAATTTATAAGCCAGATGAGGGTAAAATCAGCATAGACGAAAAGCCAGTTTGGGAAAATCAAGAAGCAAAAAGTGATTTTGTTTTTGTTCCAGATGAACTTTATTTTATATCTCAGGCAACATTAAATAAAATGGCTAAATTATATAATGCTTGCTATCCGAATTTCAGTTTTGAAAGATATAAAATGCTTGTAGATAAATTCAGACTTGACCCCAAAAAGAAGATTGCAAGCTTTAGTAAGGGTATGAAAAGACAAGCTGCTATAATTTGTGCCTTGTCTTGTCAGACAAAGTATCTGTTCTTTGATGAAACCTTTGATGGCTTAGACCCAGTTATGAGAAATCTTGTCAAAAACTTGATTTTTGATGACATATGCGAGCGTCAGGCAACAGCCGTTATCACAAGCCATAGCTTGAGAGAGCTTGAGGACACCTGCGACCAGCTTACACTTTTGCATAAGGGAGGAGTTGTTTTTGAAAGTGATGTTCAAAATCTCAAAACTTCACTTTTCAAGATTCAAGCTGCGTTTAATATTGATTACGACAAAAAACTATTCACAGATAATGGAATAGAAGTTCTCGACTTTAAGAAAACCGGTGTGGTATCAAATTCTATTATTCGTGGTGATAAAGATAAGGTTATAGAAATTCTTTCAGGCTTTAAACCAATTATCCTTGATATACTTCCGCTCTCACTTGAAGAAGTATTTATCTTTGAAATGGGAGAGATGGGATATAAATTTGAAGATGTATTTGAAAAGGAGGAAGAGAAAAATGAAAAGAAATAAATTTTTCAGTCCTGCACTTATGCTCGAAGGAATCAAGCAGACAAGGGTTGTGGGAATATGTTTCGCGATAATTTCTGTTTTAGCATCATGTGGCTATCCGTTGTTAAGGCTTATTTCATATGCATCTATGGATTATGATACACTTAAAGCCCAGCCATACTTTACAATAGATATTGCTACATTTTCAATGCCAATATTTTTAATACAATATATAATGCCGATAGTTATGATATTTTTGCTTTTTAACTTTATGAATATAAGAAAAGCATCGGATTTTTATCATTCTATTCCATTAAGTAAAACCTGTGTTTATCTTACATATACCGTTACCGCACTTATATGGAGTATAGTTACAGTAGTTGTAAGTACACTTCTTTCGTTTACTATCTATGCACTTTCATTAAAAACCGTAATAAACATAGAATTTGTCTGGCCGACAATAATATCTTCCATAATCTTAGCTATGTTGATAGCTTCAATCGCTCTCTTAGCAAAAGGTCTTTCAGGAACTATATTTACAAATATTATTATAACTCTTATAATAATGTTCTTGCCAAGAGTTATAATTCTCTTGTATACAACAGCAATAAATACATCAGTTAAGATTACAGATGTTTCATTTATGTCTTTGACAGATATTTATAATAATATAATTTTCGCACCATTTATATATAATAATTCATTTTTAATAGAGAAAACAGCGCCTATTTTGAACGCCTCAACTCAATGGTATAGTTTAATCTTAGCAATAATCTATTTTGTAATTGGCTTTTTCATTCATAAATTCAGAAAATCAGAATCAGCAGGTAAGAGTGCAGCATATAAGGGCGTTCAACCAGTTGTAAGAATACTTCTTGGCTCAATCCCACTTTTACTTATCAGCTTTAATCTTGCTTGTGGTTTGAAAGTTTATACTGAGTTTTGGCTTATAGGAATATTAGTTTCTTTGCTTGCATATTTCTTGTATGAGCTGATAACAACAAAGAGTGCTAAAAAACTTCTCATTTCTATACCATTTTATCTCATTGCAATATTAGCTAATGCGATATTTATTATTGCCTGTGTAAGTGAAAGAAACTTTATACTAAATGATATTCCAGAACCATCAGAAATTTCATCAGTTAGCATTTTATATGATAATAATTATTTAAACACTGTATATATTAATGATAACTATTATAAATATAAAACCGAGAATATTAAATTTGATGATAAAGAACTTATTAAGTGTATGCAATCATCATTGGTAGAAACTGTAGAAAAAGTTAAAGAAGATAATTTTAGTAAATTCTATAGTGAAAATTATATTTATTATGATGTAATATTCTATTGCTCATCAGGCAGAGATATTAAGAGAAGAGTTTATGTCAATATAAATAAACTTGGTGGAAGTGAGAATTTATCATTAGATTCATATATTCATAAAAATAAAGAATATGAGAATGCAATATATAGCTTACCAACGGATAAAGAATTAAAATCAATAAATATTGATACTTCAAATATTGATTTTTCAAAAGATGAATTAAATGAACTTTGGAAAATATATAAAGAAGAATTTAATTCAGCAAGTAATGAAGATAAGAATATGCTAAGCTATAGAGATAATGATATTTATAATAATTATAATATAGATAATACTACAAGCATAGTAACAATAGGTTATGTTGGTATGAATAGCTTTTCTCAGCATTATCTTATAGATGCTAAAATTACTCCAAAGACATACAATAAGTACCTTGATAAAACAATGTCTAAACTTATCAAAGATAATATAGTAGATACAGTAAAGAAAAATGAAAGTAGTGCTGAATATTTCAGACTGGATTTTTCAGATTTGAAGAATAAAGATAACTATTTTACACTTGAATATTACAATGATAATGTTGGTGACGAAGACCTTATGATGAATCCATCAGTAGATGGAACACTTAAAAGATATAATGTTAATTATACTGATTCTGGCATTGATAAAAAGTATATTTCAGATTTACGCAAAATATCAAATATAATCATCAATGCCATATCAGAAGATGTAGATGTAGAAAAAGATAATCTTATTCAATGCTCATTATCTACAAATGTAAACTTGGAATATTCATATGATGGTGATAGAATAAACGGATATTCTATGAGTTCACAAAGCCAAACAGTCTATGTAAATATAACTGATGAACAGTATGATGAGATTAACAGAATATTAAGTAAGTGTAGTAATCATACTAATTATGTTGAGCCTGAAAATTAATTTGCATATTTTTACATTTAACATTCCCATATAAAGCAGACGGCACAGCTTGAGATTAGTTCTCTTGCTGTGCCGTCTTGTTTAATATGAATTTAAAACTCGTTTAAATCTAAAGGGGAGAGAATTTTAAATTTTATCCCAAAATCCTTCAAGTGTTGCGAAATAGTCGTCAGGAGTTTCTGCACGACGAATTTGAAGCACAGAGCCGTCCTCACGAAGAAGAAGTTCAGCTGATTTAAGCTTACCGTTGTAGTTATATCCCATAGCGAAGCCGTGTGCACCTGTATCGTGTATAACAAGTAAATCACCCATATCAATCTTAGGCAACGCTCTGTCTATTGCAAATTTATCGTTATTTTCGCAAAGTGAACCTGTAATATCATAGATATGGTCGCAAGGCTCATTCTCTTTGCCAAGTACTGTAATATGATGATATGCACCATACATTGCAGGACGCATAAGGTTTACAGCACAAGCATCAACGCCGATATATTCCTTATGCGTGTGCTTTTCGTGAATTGCTCTTGTTACAAGATGTCCATAAGGTGCAAGCATAAAGCGTCCAAGTTCTGTATAGATAGCTACATCGCCCATTCCAGCAGGAACAAGAACTTCCTCATATGCTTTGCGAACACCCTCACCAATAGCATAAATATCGTTAGGCTCTTTATCTGGTGTATAAGGGATTCCGACACCACCAGAGAGGTTGATAAATCCGATATGAACGCCTGTTTCCTTAGCAAGCTCAACAGCAGTTGTGAAAAGGATTTTTGCGAGCATAGGATAATATTCATTTGTAACAGTGTTACTTGCGAGGAATGCGTGAATACCAAATTCTTTGGCACCAAGCTCTTTAAGAGTTTTGAAAGCTTCTGTCATCTGTGGTCTTGTAAGACCGTATTTTGCATCGCCAGGGTTGTCCATAATAGTATTAGCAATAGAGAACTTTCCGCCCGGATTATATCGGCAGGAAATTCTTTCAGGAATTTTTCCACAAGCTTGCTTAACGAAGTCAATATGAGTAATATCGTCAAGATTTATTGTTGCACCGATTTCGTTAGCATATCTGAACTCGCTTGTTGGAGTATCATTAGAGCTAAACATAATATTTGAGCCATCAAAGCCACAGCGTTTGCTCATAAGAAGCTCAGTGTAGGAAGAACAGTCTGTACCGCAACCCTCTTCCTTCAAGATTTTAAGAATTGTAGGGTTAGGAGTAGCTTTTACAGCGAAAAACTCCTTAAAACCTTTATTCCAAGAGAAAGCGTCATAAAGTCTTCTGGCATTTTCTCTGATGCCTTTTTCGTCATATATATGGAAAGGAGTAGGATATTTTTTTGCAATTTCCTCAGCCTGTTCCTTAGTGATAAAAGGTACCTTTTTCATTATAAATCCCTCCATTTATTTCATTTTTTCCGATTTTATCGAAAAAATAAAAAATTTCAACAAATATAATATATACCATTTTTGTATTACTTGTCAAGATAAGCATTTTAAATAATATACGAAATGTTTGTGCATAATCATTAAGTTATTGCTGACTGAATATTTTATTATGCAATCACTGTAGTATAAACTATATAAATTATTTCTGAAGTCATTGCTTTCCGCTCGGTTTTGTGATATAGTAAATTGATGTATTTTGCCTGAAAGGTCGTGATGTTAGGGTTGGAAAAAAGGCTTAAGCTATATGGCTTTAACAACCTCACAAAAACTCTTAGCTTCAATATCTATGATGTTTGTTATGCTAAATCTCAGCGTGAGCAAATAGACTATATAAAGTATATAGACGAGCAGTATAATTCTGAGCGTTTAACGAATATTCTTTGTGATGTTACAGATATGATAGGAGCGAGTGTGCTTAATATCTCTAAGCAGGATTATGACCCACAAGGAGCGAGTGTAACCTTGCTTATTTCTGAAAAAGGCTATCCTGAAACGATAGATGAATCCTGTAACTGTGGCAGATGGCGTGAAGAGATTGCGGCACATCTTGATAAAAGCCATGTTACAGTGCATACTTATCCAGAATATCACCCAGATAATGCTATTGCAACATTCCGAGTTGATATTGATGTATCAACCTGCGGAACAATTTCCCCACTTAATACACTCGATTTCCTTATTGATAGCTTTGATTCCGATATTATCACGATAGATTACAGAGTTCGTGGCTTTACTCGTGACCAAAGTGGCAAAAAGCTGTTTCTTGACCATAAGATGACATCAATTCAGGACTATATCCGAGAGGAAACTCTCCGCAGATATGATGCCATTGATGTTAATGTATATCAATCTAATATTTTTCATACTCAGATGCTCATTAAAGAAATTGAGCTTAAGAATTATCTATTCAAAACTGATGTTTATGAGCTTCCACCGAAAGAACGCCTTGAAATCTCAAACAATCTCCGCAAGGAAATGATAGAGATTTTCAGCGGTACAAATGTTTATGATTGAGGTAAGCAGAAATGAGTCTTTCACAGAACGACGCTCCACTTTATGAAGCACTTTTAGAATACAAAGAAAATAGAATAGTTTCATTCGATGTCCCTGGTCATAAGCAGGGAAAAGGCAATAGTGAGCTGACTAATTTCCTCGGTAAGCAGTGTATGAGTGTAGATGTCAACTCTATGAAGCCACTTGATAATCTTTGTCACCCAGTAAGCGTTATTAAAGAGGCACAAGAGCTTGCGGCAGAGGCATTTGGTGCAGCTCATGCCTTTTTTATGGTGAACGGAACATCAAGTGCAGTACAAGCTATGGTTATGAGTGTCTGTAAGCGTGGCGAAAAGATTATAATGCCAAGAAATGTTCATAGAAGCTCTATAAATGCCCTGATAGTCTGCGGAGCTGTTCCAGTATATGTTGACCCAGGACTTAATACACAGCTTGGAATACCTCTTGGAATGGCTGTTGAAGATGTGCAGAGAGCCATTGATGAAAATCCTGACGCAAAGGCTGTTATAGTCAATAACCCAACCTATTACGGTGTATGTTCCAATCTTCGTGAAATCGTCAAGATTGCCCATAAGGCAGGAATGAAAGTTCTTGTTGACGAAGCCCATGGAACACATTTCTATTTTGGCGACTATATGCCCCTTGCGGCTATGCGTGTCGGAGCAGATATGTCTGCTGTAAGTATGCACAAAACAGGCGGTTCGCTTACACAAAGCTCAATACTTTTGCTTGGTGAAAGTATGAATGCAGGTTATGTCCGCCAGATTATAAATCTCACCCAAACAACAAGCGGTTCATATCTTTTGACCTCATCGCTCGATATTTCACGCCGAAATCTCGCTCTTAACGGCAAAAGGATTTTCGAAAATGTAACAATGCTTGCAAATTATGGCAGAAGTGAAGTAAATAAGCTTGGCGGATATTACGCATTTTCCCGTGAGCTTATTAACGGAGATACAGTTTTCGATTTTGACCCGACAAAGCTTTCTATACATACAAGAGATATTGGTTTAGCAGGAATAGAAGTCTATGATTTACTTCGTGACAAGTATGAAATTCAGATTGAATTTGGCGATATTGGCAATATTCTTGCGATAATTTCTGTCGGTGACAGAATCTTAGAGGTTGAAAGACTTGTTGCGGCACTTTCAGAGATTAAGCGTCTTTATTCCAAGACAAGTGCAGGCTTGCTCGACCACGAATATATAAAGCCAATAGTAGTATGTTCTCCGCAGGACGCATTCTATAATGAAAAGTTACAGCTTCCAATAGAAGAAACTGTCGGCAAGGTTTGTGCGGAATTTGTTATGTGCTATCCGCCCGGAATACCTATCCTTGCTCCAGGTGAGCTGGTAACAAAAGATTCGCTCGATTATATTCTTTATGCCAAGAAAAAGGGTGCAACACTTCTCGGCACAGAAGATATGAATACAGAAAAGCTGAATGTTCTGAAATGATTTTTTGATAATGTTTTAGTAAAATTTACTTATATAATATTTAATTTCCAAATAAGTGTGGTATAATTTATTTGCAGATATTTTTTAAGGAGTTGATTTTTTGGAGCTTTGGTATACAGAGGAACAGACGAATAATGTCCGTTTTTCGATTCGCTGTGATAAGCAGATTTATGCGGCAGAATCAGACTATCAGAGAATAGAAATTTTTTCTACTCCCGAGTTTGGTAAAATTCTTATCCTTGATGACAGAATTATGCTGACCGAAAAGGACGAATTTATATATCACGAAATGATAACGCACATTCCGCTTTCTGTTAATCCGAATATTAAAAATGTTCTTGTTATCGGAGCGGGTGACGGCGGAGTAACCGCCGAGCTTACAAAATATGATAATATAGAACATATAGACCTTGTCGAAATAGATAAAATGGTTGTAGATGCCTGCCTTGAATATTTACCAGATGTTTCAGGCAAGCTTCTCGACAAAAAGGTTACTATACATATTGATGACGGCTTGAGATATGTTCGTAGCTGTGAAAATCAGTATGATTTGATTATAGTAGATTCCACCGACCCAGTAGGTCCTGGAGAGGGGCTTTTTACAAAGGAATTTTACGGTAACTGCTATAAGGCTCTCAACGAGAGCGGTATTCTTGTAAACCAGCACGAAAGCCCATATTATTCAGTTTATGCAAGGGCTATGCGTCTTGCTCATAAGAAAATAGCGGACTTTTTCCCGATAGTAAGGGTATATCAGGCACATATTCCAACCTATCCGTCAGGTCATTGGCTGTTTGGCTTTGCTTCAAAGAAGTTCGACCCGATAAAAGACCTTGATGCAGATGCATGGAATAAGCGTGGATTAAAGACAAGATACTATAATACAGAGCTTCATAAGGGTAGCTTTGCTTTGCCAAATTATGTATTAGAAGCTTTAGGATAAATTTAGGGGGTAATCAAAATGTCAAAGGCATTGATAATTGGTGCAGGCGGTGTTGCAAGCGTAGTAGTTCATAAGTGCTGCCAAAATTCAGAGGTTTTTGAGGAAATTTGTATAGCAAGCCGTACAAAGTCCAAGTGCGATGCACTCAAGGAAAAGCTTGATGGTGGAAAAACAAAAATTACAACTGCTCAGGTTGACGCAGATAATGTTGCAGAGCTTGTCGCTCTTATCAATAAAGAAAAGCCGGATATTGTCATAAATGTTGCTTTGCCATATCAGGATTTAACAATTATGGACGCTTGCCTTGAAACAAAGACAGACTATGTTGATACAGCTAACTACGAACCACTCGATACCGCAAAGTTCGAATATAAGTGGCAGTGGGCTTATCGTGAGAAATTTAAGGAGGCAGGAATTACTGCTCTCTTAGGCAGTGGCTTTGACCCAGGCGTAACAGGTGTTTTCTCAGCTTATGCACAGAAGCACCAGTTTGATGAAATCAATTATATTGATATTCTCGATTGCAATGCAGGCGACCACGGCTATCCGTTTGCAACAAACTTTAACCCTGAAATCAATATTCGTGAGGTTTCCGCAAAGGGAAGCTATATTGAGGACGGTAAGTGGGTAGAAACAGAGCCTATGGAAATCAAGAGGGTTTATAATTTCCCAGAGATAGGCGAGAAGGATATGTATCTTCTTCACCACGAAGAATTAGAGTCGCTTGCACTTAATATCAAGGGCATTAAGCGTATTCGTTTCTTTATGACCTTTGGACAGAGCTATCTTACACATCTCAAGTGTCTTGAGAATGTTGGAATGACCTCTATCGAGCCGATTGAATTTGAGGGCAAGCAAATTGTTCCACTTCAGTTTTTAAAGGCTGTTCTTCCAGACCCAGCATCTTTAGGACCACGCACAAAGGGCAAGACAAACATAGGCTGTATCTTCCAAGGTAAGAAAGACGGCAAGGATAAAACATATTATCTTTATAATGTTTGTGACCATGAGGAGTGCTATAAGGAAGTAGGCTCACAGGCTATTTCTTATACAACAGGCGTTCCTGCGATGATAGGTGCAGCTATGATTCTCACAGGCAAGTGGAAAAAGCCTGGCGTATATAACATAGAGGAATTCGACCCAGACCCATTTATGGACGCACTCAACAAATGGGGACTTCCATGGAAAGAAAGCTTCAACCCAGATTTAGTAGATTGATTTTTTAGTAAATTACAGTAAAAATAACAACTCGAATTATTTACCTGAATGGTTTATAATCCGAGTTGTTTTATTTTTAATTTATTTTTGAACCTTTTGCCAAACCTTGAAATCGTGCTTAGTGCCTTTCTTTATATCATAAAGGGCTGAATCAGCGTGTTTTAGACATTCCATAATTGATTCCTGATTATATTTTTGTGATGTTGAAATACCAATAGAGCAGGAAATTCTGTGCTGTGCATCAATTTCAATAGGTCGCTTTAATGCGTTAGCAATGTCATTTATAAAGTATCCATTTTCTTCGATTTTTTTATAAATCTGCTTTGAGATTTTTATACCAAACTCCGTAGAAGAACCTGGAAGAACTATTATAAATTCATCTCCGCCGTAACGAACACAATATCCTTTATCTCCAACTATTTCGGTAAATAGAGAAGAAAGCTTTTTAAGCATAAGGTCGCCAATATCGTGACCGAAGGTGTCATTGCAGTATTTGAAATTATCAAGGTCGATATATAGAATGGTTGTTTCTTGTTCCTCAAAATTTTGTTTTGTGGAATAATCTGAGAAGTCTTCAAGCTTTTTCGCAAAGCCTTGACGATTAAGCAAGCCTGTGAGCAGGTCAGTAACGGAGCTTTTCTGAAGCTTGGCATTTATGGCTTTAATTTCTATCTTAGCATTAAGGCGTTCAACAGCATCTAAAATTTGCATAGCCGCAAATTTAAATATAATAAGGTCTGTGTTTCCAAAAAAGTGGATATTAGAAGTTAAATTCTCATGAACTTTCACAATAGAAATCATAACGCCTTTTAAAACTTCATTAATATACATAGGTATACACATCAATGAAGCAACATTTATTTTTCCGAAAATGTTAAGAATACAATCATAATCATCAAAAGTTTTGTCAAAACGAGATGTAATAAATTCTTTTCTATAATCTAAGAAGAAGTTAGTTATAGTTTGAATATCTTTATCAGTCAGACTAATGCTTTTGCTTTTATAAGAAATTTTTGGAGAATTATTTTTCATTTCTATAAACAAAGCACAATCTATATTGTAGCTATTCTGAATATTGTTCATAGCACTATTGACAAGTTCTTTATCAGTAGAATAATCCTTATTGAGCAAATCTTGCCATGAAATAAGGAAATTGATACCCTTATTCTTATTACTTAGTTCGTGCTCAATTTTACAACGTTTAGACATTAATTCAAGTTGTTTTTGAGTTACACTTTCAAGCTTAAGGTCAAATTTTTTATGTGGCAATGTTCTGTCCTCAAGCTTTGCACGAAGAATTTCTGCTTTGAATTGATAATTATGTGTTTCGCAAAAATCAAGTGCATCGTTTAATATCTCTACAGCCTCCTTGTGTCTTCCCTGAATTTCATAAAGGTCATATTGTGCAATCGCAAATTGATAATATGAAAAGAATAAGTTTCCTGTTGAACGGAAAAGATGAATTCTTGCCCTGTCAAAATATTTTTGGGCTTTTTCAATATCATCATCTTTTGCAATTAAGCCCGCAGTGAAAAAATAGAAGAACATATCATCGTCCCATAAATAAAAGCTTGATTCAACAGGCTTTTCAAGCATATGAGAAACTGACCTTTCGAGCTTGCTGAAATAGAGATTAGCATTATACTCTATTCCGAGATAGTAATTACATAGAACCATAAAACCGTAAATCTTGCCGAGGTTGCATATTCTCATTTGATGCTCATCAAGAGCGTCAAGAAGTTCAATAACTATTGTGAGATAATTAATAGCAGTATAATATTCATGTGCAAGTATAGCATTAGTTGCCATATTATAGAGTGTTTCGCAAATCCGATATGGATTATTGAGTTTGTAGAGAATACCAAGTGCCTTGTTGAAATATTTATTGGCAACATCGTATTCTTCGCTAACAATACGATTATATCCAAGCCCATTATATACATTGGATTCCTCAAATTTATTATTCTGACCTTCTATAATTTCAAGAGTTTTTTTATAAAAATAATCTACTAATGAAAAATAGCCATAAGAAGATGCCATCATAACATTTTTCTGCCATGCATTTATCATAATAGATTCATTATTAATTTTTTTTGCAAGAGCCATACCACGCTTGAAGTATTCCGCATTTTCAATTCCATCAGTGCCATTTACAAAGTATAGAATATCATTGCAGGTGCCAAAAAGATAGATATATGCAAGGTGATTATAATATTTATACTTGATTGCATCATTTGCGAAATTTTCATCTATAATAAGATTTACATCCCAAGAATAAATATTCTTCCAGCAGTTTGAGGTGATAATATAATCTAAAAGCTTTGCCTTAAATTTATATTCTTCATCATCAATTTCATCAGAAAGGTCGAAACATTCTTGAATATATTTATTTGAAGTTTCTTTTTGCCCATATCTTAATTGTATTAAAGCTGAAATGTATGAACAACTGAATCTTTCCTCAAGGCTTGTTGTCATTTTAATGGAATTATTTATATTATCACAAAGCATAAGTGCCGTTGTTGAATTATCAAGGCATAATGCGACTATGCTATAAAGCTTTAAATAAGAAAGCTTATCCTTGAGAGGAATAGTGATTTTCTCAATCTCAAATTTATTATGAATTTGCTCAAGATAATAATTTGCCTGACCTATCATTACACATGAAACCATATTGTTGATAAGTCTGACATAAGGATTTATATCTTTCGGGATAGGGTCAAAAAGCTCTACTCTTTCACTTTCTGAGGCGTGTCCATCTTGTAAGCTCCAGTCAACAATCATATTGTTGCTATCAATATAATCAATCATAGTGTCCCAATCTTTTTTTGTATATTCTGGAACATCATATACTTCATTATAATTAGCAAGAAGGGCGATATTTTCTTTATTATGATTAACAAGTTCAATGAGGAGCTTTATAGTGGATTGTTCCGCAAAATGTAATTTATTAAGAAGCAAAAAAAGAGTATGCTCCTTAGAAACATATTCAAGAATGTTATAGACTGATTTAGTAAAACGCTTTGCTTCATATTCGTATTCTGCGAAAATCAAATCTTCATCACGCTGACATTCGCCTGTTTCGATATAACTTTTTATTACAGAACGAGCCTGAAAATATACATCAGCTTTTTCAAGAAACTCATCTATTGCGACATCACTATAAAATTTCTGATAAAGCTCCATAATCCAGTCGAGGAAAGGCTCAAAAACACTGTGCATATATTTTGAAGAAAATTCATGATATAAAAAGCAAATGTCATCGTCTTGTGTTTCAAATACTTCTCTTAGTTCTGATTCTCGAAGATTAAGAGTGTTATAATATTTAACAAAAAGTATATTGTTATGTCTTTGCTTTATATTGTTAAGAATTGAATCAATTATTTTACGAATATATAACTGTGAGCATGATTCCATAATTTAAGCCTCCACACAATATTTAAATTATTATACCAAATAATTTCCTTATTTTCAATATTATTTTATTAAGTTTAACCATAAACTATTTAATATCAATTTATATATTTCTTTATAATAATTAGATGCTTATATATCACTTTATTAAAAATTTCAATGGCTTTTTATATATTTTCTTCGTTGCAGTTGGTTTAATTTAAAATAAAATTTATTAAATATTTAATTGTCTTGCTTTATTGTGAATACTTGATATTTCAGTTGAAATCTGTTAGAATATAGTGAAAATAAGGAAGGACTGATTTTTATGTTATCTAAAAACCTTATTGACCTTGAGAATCTCTCTGTTAAAGAGATTCTCGATATAATTGACCTTGCCAATAAGATTAAAGCTAATCCGTCGGAATATGCAAATGCTTGTCAGGGAAAAATACTTGCAACTCTTTTCTATGAACCTTCAACAAGAACCAGAATGTCATTTTCAACTGCTATGATGCGTCTTGGTGGTAATGTTATAGGCTTCGATAACCCAATGAATTCCTCTGTTTCTAAGGGTGAAACGCTTAAAGATACGCTTACGGTTATAGGTGGATATGCTGATATTATCGCAATTCGTCACCCATTAGAGGGTTCTGCTGAGGCGGCAGCAATGTATTCTCCGGCACCGATTATAAATGCTGGTGATGGTGGTCATCTTCATCCAACACAAACTCTTGCTGATATTGTAACACTATATAATGAAAAAGGCAGACTTGATAATCTTTGCATTGGTCTTTGTGGTGATTTGAAATATGGCAGAACAGTTCATTCCCTGATAAAAACTATGAGCAGGTTTAAAGGCAATAGATTTGTGCTTATATCTACTCCAGAGCTTACAGTGCCACAATATATTAAAGATGTTATGGATAATGCTGGTTGTGAATATACAGAGCTTACAAGTCTTAAAGAAGCTATGAGCGAACTTGATGTTCTCTATATGACAAGAATACAGAGAGAACGCTTTGAAAATGACGAAGAATACGAACGCCAAAAAGGTGTTTTTGTACTTGATAAGGAAAAACTTGATTTAGGTAAATCTGACCTTCGTATACTTCACCCACTTCCAAGAGTTGATGAGATAGATTATGAGGTTGATGATGACGAAAGAGCCAAGTACTTTCAACAGACAGTTTATGGAATGTATGCAAGAATGGCTCTATTTATGACAATGCTTAATGGCGAAAAAAAGGTATTAAAAAAATATAAAAATGATGGTCCTTATAAAGATGTTATCTGTACAAATGAGCATTGCATAACTCATCAAGAAACATATTTGCCTAAGAGATTTAAGGAATATGGTGATATGCTTGTCTGCGAATATTGTGAAAACAGCACTCATAAATAATAACAAAAAGAACAAGCCAGTTATGCTTGTTCTTTTTTCCTCTCCAAGAAAAAATGGTTATACTAAAAAATTGCTTGATTCATTTTTAAGTGTTGCAAAAAATGAATATGATGTTAGGATTATAGATTGCTATAAGCTTATGCCTAAGCCTTGTATACACTGTGGAAAATGTGAAACCGCTGATTTATGTGTATTTGATGATTTAGATGAATATAATACACTTCTTAACGAAGCAGAGGCTTTGGTTTTTGCAAGTCCTGTATATAATTTATCTGTGCCAGCACCACTGAAAGCTTTAATAGATAGAAGCCAAAGATATTTTTCAAAGAGGTTTTCACTTGGTATTAAGCCACCTATAAAAAAACATAAAAAAGCAATTTTATTACTTACTTGTGGAAGTGATGATAGAAGTGGTTTTGAGATTATAGAAAAACAGCTTTCGAGAATGTTTACAATTATAAACACTGAGCTTTTCGGAAAGGTTAGTATAGCAGAAACAGATAAAATCAAGGATACCACTGAATGTGAAAGGCAAGCTTACGAACTGGCAAAAAGCTTGGCTGATATAGTTTAAATTTACATAATTTTATATTAAAAGACCTCTCATATCAGAAATTTAAATCTGGTATGAGAGGTTTTAATTTAGATAGGAGATGGATTTTCTCCAACTATATTTCCATAGAGGGAAAGTGAGGTGTGGTTTTTGTCGAATGGATTCGTTATAACAAGTCTGGCATTTTTGCTCGAAATAGTATTGTCAAAGCTAAGATTTTCAATCGTAGCAAATTTAACCCATTTAGTCGAGCCACCATTGTGTTTAAGAATATAAATTGTATCATCTTCTATTTTATATTGACCTTTGATAATTTCGTAATCATCTTCTGTATTATGCATAGTGCAATAACGATAGAAAGTGAATTTTCCATTAGCATTTAAGATGAATTGATATACAAGTGTTGGTGAATGGCAGGTTATACACTGCATAGTTGTATTTTCCCATACTGATGAGCTTCCGCCAATATGAATTGATGTGCTTAACATCTTTTTTAAGGCGTCAAGCTTTTTTAGGGTTACATCTACATGGTCATAGCCAGATAATGATTCATAGAGTTTAAGGGCTTCTATATATTTGTTTGTATCATATAAGTAGTTAGCCTGACTTAATGTTGCAGAATTTGCCTTTTCAAGAGCATCTGTATTTTTTGTTATTTCATATATCTGCATAAAAAGTTGGCTGGCATCTGAATATTCACCCTTATTATAAAATTCATCAGCTTTGTTCATAACGATATTTTCGACCTTTTCTGCAAGCTTTTCAGAATCTTCATAACCATATAAATCTGAAAGTGTTTTAAGAGCAGAAATATAATCTCCATTGGAATACAGAAATTCACCATATTTATACATGGCCTCAAGGTATTTTTCTGAGGAATCACTATAATCTATCTGATGGAAAATATCAGCCGCTTCAAGATACTTTTTATCATTAAAAAGATTTTTTGCTTTAAGATACTTGGCATGAAGAATTTTTTGTTTGCTGTCACTATAGCCATTTAATTTGCTTAGGGAATCTATTGCCTCGTCATATTTTCCCTCATTTATTAATGCTGTTGCCTGATAGTAATTGCTTGCAGGAATCAAAAAATAGTAGGTACAGAATGTTAATGCAGCAGCAAAAAGAAGTATGATTGTAAATGCAGCTATTTTGCTTTTGCCAAACCTGAATCCAGACTTTTTTTCTTTCTTTCTTTTCTTTGGTTTAGACTGAATATTTAGAGAAGCTTCCTGTTCTTTTGAAGTATCAATTTGAGTTTCAACTGGTGAAATTTCTTGTTCGTTATTTTGGTGTTTAAAAAATTTCTCATTGCGGTTCATACTTGATACATCGGTGTTTTCAAGTAACCATTCAAGTTCTGCGCCACATTTACAGCAAGAACTTTCGACCGACCAGTTGAATGTACCACAAACGCAAAGCCAATAATTACTTCCTATTTGTGGTGCATAAAGCAGCTTATCGGAAGGAAGTCCCTTTTTAGACCACGAATTTCTTAAATTTTCAAAATATCTGCCCATATATGAGGATATATTATTTTGTTTAATAGAAATATTAAAATGCTGAGCTTTTTCGTTAATCCATTCTTCTCCGTCAGAATCAGTAGCACTATTAAGAATAATATCAATAGACATAGTTTCAGGATTTTCTATTGGAATTAAAGTATCGTCTCCGAAACACTCATTTCTTTTTGCATTAATATTTTCAAATGAATAGTTTTTAATGCGTGCAATTTCATTTCTTATTATGCCATAGCATATGATGTCTATTTTAATTGATTTAAGAGTTTCGGGCTGGATATTCATAAACTTTATATTGGCAAAAAGTTCATTAGAATCATTTTCCTTATATAAGTTAGCACAACAAATAAAAAGTGGTGAACCATCGAGCCACCTTATTTCATTATTTGAATTTATGATTTGAAAATCAGCCTCATTCATATCCAACCCTCCTTTTTTATATAAAAATACATATTCATTCTATTATAAATAATAACTCATGTCAAGAAAAAAATTCACAGAAAATTCATAATTTACAAATAGCAGATATATCTAATCAACGATTTTTTGCTTTATTCAGCATTGAAAGTTGTTGAAATATGCTGTATAATATATAAATATAGCTGTTTTTAAGATAATATTAAATGTTAGGAGCTTCAGAAATGGAGATACGCACTATTAAAGCGGAAACAATTACTGATACAGTAGAAAAGCTTTTTAAAGACTTGAATTATAATATTGGAAATGATATAAGCGAGGCCCTTTGTAATGCACAGAAAAATGAGGAATCGCCTGTCGGAAAGGCTGTTATAGCCCAACTTTTAGAAAATAATAAAATTGCTGCGGAGGAGAAAATACCTATCTGTCAGGATACAGGAATGGCTGTTCTTTTTGTTGAATACGGCGAAAGAGTTGTTATTGATGGCAATTTTAAAGAAGCTGTTGAGGAGGGTGTCCGCAGAGCATATATTGGTGGATATTTAAGAAAATCTGTTGTTACTGACCCTGTTTTTGATAGAGTCAATACTAAAGATAATACTCCTGCAATTATTTATACTGATATTGTTGAGGGAGATAAGATTAAAATTCTTGCTGGCTGTAAGGGCTTTGGCAGTGAGAATATGTCTCAGATTAAGATGCTTACACCATCTGCTGGAATTGAGGGCGTAAAGCAATTTATACTTGATGCAGTTAAATATGCAGGTCCTAATCCATGTCCACCGATTGTTGTCGGAATTGGAATCGGTGGAACATTTGAGAAAGCGGCACAGCTTGCCAAAAAAGCTACTCTAAGACCGATAAATACTAAAAATGAAGACCCACGCTATGCAAAGCTTGAGGACGAACTCATAGAAGAAATAAATAAAATGGGTTTTGGCCCAGCGGGTCTTGGCGGAAATACAACAGCAATAGGTGTTAATGTTGAAACATATCCAACACATATTGCAGGTATGCCAGTTGCGGTTAATATCTGTTGTCACGCTGCAAGACATAAGGAGGCAGTTATATGATTATAAAGACAGATGACGGAAAAATTAAAATAACTCTTCCGCTTACAGATGATGATATAAAAGAACTTCACGCAGGAGATAGCGTTCTTATCTCAGGCAGTCTTATTACAGGTCGTGATGCCGCTCATAAAAGGCTTTATGAGCTTATAGAAGAGGGAAAGGAACTTCCTGTTGATATTAAAGGCGAGGTTATCTACTATGTAGGCCCTGCACCTGCAAAACCTGGTCACGCAGTAGGCCCTGCCGGTCCTACATCAAGCTATCGTATGGATAAATATTCTCCTATTTTGCTTGATTTAGGTTTGAAAGGTATGATAGGCAAGGGTGCAAGAACTCAGCCTGTTATTGACGCTATCATCAGAAACAAGGGCATTTATTTTACAGCAATAGGCGGTGCGGCGGCTCTTATTTCAAGGAGTATTAAGAGCAGTGAAGTTCTTGCCTATGAAGATTTAGGTACAGAGGCTATATATCGTTTTGTTATAGAGGATTTTCCAGCAGTAGTTGCTGTTGATTCTTTTGGCAATGATGTATATAAATTTGGTGCAGAAAAGTACAGAAAATAATGCTTGATATAATGGCTTTGAAAAATTATTAATTTAGAAGTTATGGTCAGCATTTATTTTTCAGAAAAATAGTTACCAAAAGCGTTAATTGGCGGACTTTGTCCGCCAATTTAGGGGCAAAGAATGTTAAGGGCTTTGCCCTTAAAACCCACGAGGGACTCCGTCCCTCGACCCTGTGAGCCTTTGAAAAGGCTCAAGCGAAACTTTTATCTGTCTTAGATTAAGTTAGTAAACTATTGTAGGGGCGAAATATATTAGCTCACTCGGTAGCTACTTTCTCCGCGTGAACAAGCTGCTTATGCTTACTACGAGCGAGACTTGTCGAGCGATTCCGCGTCTTGACAGCGGAGGCACTCCGCCTCAAGCGAAACTTTTATCTGTCTTAGATAAGTTCATTAACTAATCGGCAGTTTCTTCGATTGCGGAGGCACTCCGTAAAATTATAATCAGAGAGGAAATGAAAACTATGAGCAATACCAACGAAAAACAAAGCTTCGCTACCCGTGCCGTACACGCTGGCAATGGTATCGACACTAACACAGGTGCTATTAAGCACGCTATCACAATGGCTAACAGCTATGTACTCCCTTATGACGCAACAACTCTTAACTGGAGTGATGCAGATGTAAATATCTACACAAGAAACGGCGGTGCTAACCAAGGTTATCTCCAAGAAAAGCTTGCTTCTCTTGAAGGCGGTGAGGATTGCGTAGTTCTTGCAAGTGGTGTTGCGGCTCTTTCAGGTCTTTTCTTTGCACTTCTCAAGAGCGGTGACCATGTTATTTTCTCAAGCGTTACATATATCGCTGTATATCGTCTTTTGAATGAGCTTTTCAACAATAAGTTTAATATTGAAACTACTATTGTTGATACAACAGACATTGATGCTGTAAAGGCGGCTATTCGTCCTAATACAAAGCTTATTCATATCGAAACTCCAGGTAACCCAACTCTCAATGTTACTGATATTAAGGCTATTGCAGACCTCGCACACGAGCATAATATTCTTCTTTCCTGTGATAATACTTTTGCTTCACCTTATAATCAGCGTCCTTGCGAGCTTGGTGCAGACTTTACTGTTGAAAGCCTTACAAAGTATATCAACGGTCATGGCGATGCTATGGGTGGTGCTATTATCGGTAAGAAAGAATATCTTGATATTATCAGAGCACAATCTCAGGTTAATCTCGGTGCTACAATCAGCCCAATGAACGCTTGGCTTATTATGCGTGGTTCGGTTACACTTCCACTCAGAATGAAAAAGCACAACGAAAATGCTCAGGCTGTTGCTGAATACCTCGAGTCACTTCCTTGCACAAGCTTTGTTGCATATCCTGGACTCAAGAGCAGTAAGTATTATGAACTTGCAAAGGAGCAAATGCCAAACGGTTGTGGTGGTGTATTCTCATTTGGACTTAAAGCTGACCACGATACAATCAACAAGTTTATAAGCGAGCTTAAAATGATTGTTTCTGCCGTTTCTCTTGGACACGAGGGAAGCCTTATCGTATTCCTTGGCGAAGATGACGAAAGACAGTATCTCTATCCAGAAGAATTCCATAATGGCTTTATGCGTTTCTCTGTCGGTCTTGAGGACGCTGAAGATATTATTGCTGACCTCGATCAGGCACTTCGTAAGTCTGGTATTCTAAAATAATTAAAATTTGATGACAGCTTGAGTTTTGAGAAGTATTAAGATAGTTTCTATGTATTTGGAAACTGTAAGCTTTTAGCTGTCTTAGGGTTGATTTTATATCAGCCCTATTTTATTGTAAGAGGGAAAATTATGGCTTTTACTTATGATGAAGTCCTTAAACTTAAAAAGTATATGGACGAAAAGCTTTCTGTATATGTTCACTTTCATGATGCCTGCGGAGGTCAATATTTTAATCTTGATGAACCGAATGAGGATGCTAAGCACGAACTTGAAAGATATTTCGCAAAGCTAAATAAATCCGTTAAGTTTGCAGATGATAATATGACTTTTACTGTCGAGGAGGGTAAGAATAGTGGTTAAGTTTTATGACAGCGTTGATGATAGTTTACTGAAATTTGCAGTTATCTTTGCTATGTACGACGGAAAATATATTTTTTGCAAGCATAAGCAAAGAGATACCTTCGAAATTCCCGGTGGACATCGTGAAGAAAATGAAACCATAGACGATACCGCAAAGCGTGAACTTTATGAAGAAACAGGTGCAGTAGATTTTGAAATTGAGCCTGTCGGAGTTTATTCTGTCACTGAAAAGGATAATTTTAATGGTGCGGAAACCTTTGGTATGCTGTATTATGCGAATATCAGAAGCTTTGAAACAGAACTGCATAGCGAGATTGAAAAAATTATCATAACTGATAAAGTTCCCGAAAATTGGACATACCCAACAATTCAGCCTGATATTTTTCAATATGTTTTGAATTATTTAAAAAAGGAAAGAATGATATGAAATTTCATAAAAAACATCCTTATCTATTTTGGGAGCTTATAGGCTTGGCAGTACTATTTATTGATTTTTTACTTATTGTCTGTTTTTTTGGCTTACTTGATTTAAAGGGCGATGCAGTTTATGCAACGATTGTTTTCACTGCAATTTTTGCAGGGATGATTATGTTCCTTTCGCCTGCTATAATATTTATCAGGCATAGAAAATCTGCAAGCTCAATAAGATACGATAACTTTGCAGATGCAATAATATTTGAGAAAAAATCAGATGTTTTGAAAGCGGTACTTGTTTTTATAATTAGTTTACTCGTATTTATAGCAGTTGCAGGATTTATGTGTTATACTGGGTTTGTGATTTTCATACCACTTGCAATTTATGCCGCAGCTGCGGTTTATATTCCATGGAAAAAGTATACTCTTTCTAAATTTTATAAGGTTAAAAATGCAGAAAAATATTGCGAGTTAATTTGTGCTGATGACAGTGATTTTCTTGATAGGCTGGATAAAGAATATACATTGACAGTTTTTAATATTGGCAATAAACCAAATGCCGAGCTTTTGAATTTCTTATATAATGCAATGAATTTTAAAGGCTTTATTAAAGATAACAAGCTTAGAATTTATATTCTGGATAATGCTTTTATAAGCAAAACATACAGCTTTAAAACCGAGCCGAATCTATCATTGCTTTGTATTCTTCCTGATGATTTGAATCTTTCAGATAAAAATGAGCTTAGCAAACTGTTTAATAACCGTACAAGTGCTCTGTTTGATAAATATGAAGCAGTTATACATATATTGATTGAGGAATATATAGAATGTATAAATTACAATGAATATTTAAAGTGATTATATCATTAAAATTAAGAATATAATTACCTGCGACCTTTTAGGATGATGGTCATTTTAAATTTAAGAATATGGTTGACAAAATCATATGCTTGTGTTATCCTATTATTACATTAGCGTGCTAAAGCAAAAGCACAAAATTGAGATGAGGTATATTATGAAAAATTACAGTAAAATTACTCCTGAGGGTACAAAGGATTTTCTTTTTGAGGAATGCCTTTCCACAAGGACGGTTTCACATATTTTGGGCGAGGTTTTTTCTCAGAGAGGATTCCATGAGGTTTTGACTCCTGGAGTTGAATTTTATGATGTTTTCTCAAATCCTGCTGCACAGATTCCGCAGGAAAATATGTTTAAATTGAGTGATTCTAAGGGCAGACTTATGGTTGTCCGTCCAGACTCAACCCTCCCGATAGCAAGAATGACTGCTACAAGACTTCAAAACGAGGTTTTGCCAATCAGACTTTATTATAATCAGAGAGTTTATAGAAATAATCGTGGCTTAACAGGCAGAAGTAACGAGGTTATGCAGACAGGTATAGAGCTTTTAGGCATTTCTGGTAAGCGTGCAGACCTTGAAATCATTACTACTGCTATCGAGGCATTGACAAGATGTGTTCCTGATTTTAGAATAGAACTTGGTCATGCTGGCTTCTTTAAGGCTCTTTTGAATAAGCTTCCTGTATCTGATAATGAGCGTGAGGATATACATTCATTCATCGAAGCAAAGAACTATTCTGCACTTAATAGTTTTCTTGATACCCTTGAGCAAACTAAGGCTGTTGCAGCAATCAGAAGATTGCCAAGACTTTTTGGTGGTGAGGAAGTTCTTAACGAGGCATCTGAGCTTTGTGATGATAAGGACGCACTTCGTCCACTTGAGTATCTCAAGGAAATCTATGATTGCCTTACAAGGTTTGGTCTTGGTGAAAGACTTATGATTGACCTCGGACTTGCTCAAAGAAATGACTATTATAGCGATATAGTTTTTTCAGGCTATGTTGAGGGTTCAGGTGAACCTGTGCTTATCGGTGGTCGTTATGATAAGTTGCTTGATATTTTCGATTCACCTATGCCTGCAAGTGGTTTCGGTATAAATGTAGACGCTCTTGCAAAGGTTATGCTTTCAAGAGGTCAGATTAAAATGAAGCCATTGCCTGATGTACTTGTTCATGGTGATGATAGCTTTGAGGTTAAGTCTATCAAGCATTATCAAGCACTTACACAGAGTGGACTTATCTGCGAGAACAGCGTATTCTCTACAAGAGATGAGGCTATTGCATATGCAAAGAAAAAAGGTATAGCAAGAATTGACTTCGTTAATGAAGAAGTCGAAACTGTTCTCTTAAATTAAGATTTGAAAGGATTTTATTATATATGAAGCCATTAAGAATTGCTCTTACAAAGGGCAGACTTGAAAAGGATACAATAGGCTTGCTTGAATCGGCAGGATATGACTGCACAGCTGTCCGTGAAAAGGGCAGAAAGCTCATTCTTCCGATAGGTGATGGAGATATTGAGGTTGTTCTTGCAAAGGCTGCTGATGTTATTACATATGTCGAAAACGGTGTATGCGATTTAGGCGTTGTTGGAAAAGATACTATTATGGAAAACGGTAGTTGTTTCTTTGAGATACTCGACCTTGGCTTTGGCAAGTGCCGTTTCGCACTTGCTGGCAAGGGTGGAAGAAGTGCTGAGGAGTTTTTCTCAGGCTATGGCGAAAAGACTATCGCAACTAAATATCCTAATGTTGCAAGAAACTTTTTCGAGGGCAAGGGTATGGATATAAGAGTTATCAAGATTGAGGGCTCTGTTGAGCTTGCACCGCTCCTCGGACTTGCAGATGCTATTGTTGATATAGTTGAAACAGGTTCTACTCTCAGAGAAAACGGACTTACTATTATAGAAGATAATGTTGCTCCGATTTCTGCAAGACTTATTGCAAATACAGCAAGTTTGAAGCTTAGAAAAGCAGAAATTGAGGCATTGGCACAAAAGATGGAAGAGGAAAGGAGAAAATCCTCATGATTAGAAAAATTAAAGCAGATGGTGTTCAAGAAGTAGAATTTCTTGCAAAGCTCGGCGAAAGAAGCCGTAACACCAATAAAGATGTAACAGAAACAGTAAGCGAAATCATCAATAATGTTATGATGAACGGTGACAAAGCTGTTCGTGAGTATACTATTAAGTTTGACGGCAAAGCTCCTGACGCTTTTGAAGTTCCAAAGGAAGAGCTTACAGCTCTTACTGCTGATTGCGACCCTGAATTTATAGCAACTCTTAAAAAGGCTGCTGATAATATTCGCAATTTTCACGAAAGACAAAAACAACAAAGCTGGCTTACAACTAAAGACAACGGTGTTATTATGGGACAGCGTATTCGTGGCTTGAAGCGTGTAGGTCTTTATGTTCCGGGCGGTACAGCAGCTTATCCGTCATCTGTTCTTATGAATGCTATTCCTGCAAAAATTGCTGGAGTTTCTGAGCTTATTATGGTAACTCCTCCAGGCAAGGACGGCAAGCCTAATCCTGATATTATGGCAGCCGCAGCTATTGCAGGCGTTGACAGAGTTTTCCTTATGGGTGGTGCTCAGGCTGTTGCGGCTCTCGCATATGGTACTGAATCCGTTCCTAAGGTTGATAAGATTGTTGGCCCTGGTAATATTTTCGTTGCTACCGCAAAGAAGCTGCTCTACGGAACAGTTGATATTGATATGATTGCAGGTCCGAGCGAAATTCTCGTTCTTGCAGACGAAAGTGCAAATCCGAAATTCCTTGCGGCTGACCTTATGAGTCAGGCCGAACACGATAAGCTTGCTTCTGCTATTCTTATTACAACTTCTGATAAGTTGGCAGAGGATACAACAAAGGAAATTTACAGACAGGTTGAGGAACTTTCAAGAAAGGATATTATTGAATATTCTCTCGATAACTACGGTGTTATTATCGTTTGTGATACTATGGAAAGAGCAATAGAGCTTGCAAATGAGCTTGCTCCTGAACATCTTGAGGTTTGCTGTGAAAATCCTATGGAGTATGTCGGCAAGCTTGATAATGCAGGTTCTGTATTCTTAGGTAACTATTCTCCAGAACCACTTGGAGATTATTTTGCAGGTCCTAACCATGTTCTTCCGACATCTGGTACAGCAAGATTTTTCTCACCGCTTTCTGTCGATACTTTTGTTAAGAAATCAAGCTTTATTTACTATACAGATGACGCTCTCCAAAACGACAGCGATGATATTATAAGATTTGCAAATACAGAGGGCTTAACCGCTCACGCAAATTCTATTATTGTCAGAAAGAAATAAGAACAAGTTTTCCAGACGGGAATCCGTAAGGATTCCCGTTATTTATCGAATGTTAAGGGCATTGCCCTTAACACCCACCAAAGGCTTTGCCTTTGGAAACTACGAGCCTTTAAAAAGGCTCGAGCGAAACTTTTAACTTTTATCAAAAGGAATGATTTTTATGTCATATATTTTATGCGAAAAGGTTCGTTCACTTGAACCTTATGAGCCTGTAAGTGGTACATATAATATTCGCCTTGACGCAAATGAATCTTGCTATCAGCTTCCTGAATCATTAAAAGCTGATATTCAAAAAGCTATTGAAAATGTTCAGTTTAACCGCTATCCTGACCCAACAGCCACTGAACTTATAAAAGCTTTCTCAAATTATTATAAGCTTTCTCCGAAAACAGTTACTGCTGGAAATGGTTCTGATGAATTAATTTCTCTTATCATTTATACAATGATTGAAGATGGCGGAACTGTTTTGACAGTAAGTCCTGATTTTTCAATGTATGGCTTTTATGCCACTACAGGCGGTCATAGAGTTGTTATAGCAGACAAGAATGATGACTTAACATTTAATGTTGATGAGGTTATCAAAAAGGCTAATGAAGAAAATGCCGCTTTGATTATTTTCTCAAATCCTTGCAATCCAACAGGCTCGGGTGCATCTAAGGAAGAAATGCGAAAGCTTATTACAAGCGTTAATTCTATGGTTGTGCTTGATGAAGCATATATGGATTTCTGGAATGAATCTCTTTTAGATGAGGTTGAAAAGTATGATAATCTTATCATTTTAAAGACAGCATCTAAGGCAGTTGGTTCGGCTGCATTGCGTTTAGGCTTTGCAATAGCTAATGAAACTATTACAAAAGCACTTAGAAGTGTTAAAGCACCGTACAATGTGAACTCAATTTCGCAAGCAATCGGTACAATTATATATAAAAATACAGAAATTTTGGAAAATTCTCGTAAAAGCCTTATATTTTTAACAAAATCACTGTATAATGGAATTATGGCATTGAAAGAGAAATATTCCGTGCCAATGACTGTTTATCCGACCTGTACTAATTTCGTATATATTAAGACTGATTTATCAAAAGAAATTACAGACTTCCTTGCTGAAAATAGTATAGCTATCCGTTTATTCAAGGATAGTCACATCAGAATTTCAACAGGTACAGAGGAAGAAAATAAAATCGTTCTTGAGGTTCTCGAAAAGTTTTTTGCGAAGTTAGGCTAAATCGGAAAACCGACAGCAGAGGAGGTTGCTTAAAATGAGAAGTGCAAAGCTCGAAAGAGTTACAAAGGAAACGAATGTTTCAGTTTCGCTCAACCTTGACGGCGGAGATGTAAAGATTGATACTGGAATAGGTTTTTTCGACCATATGCTCACGGCATTCGGCGTTCATGGCGGTTTTGGTCTTGAGGTAAAAACAAAGGGCGACCTTGAGGTTGACTGTCACCATACTATTGAAGATACTGCAATTGTGCTTGGAAAGGTACTCGGAGAGGCTCTCGGAGATAAGTCGGGTATTGCAAGATATGGTTCATTCTATATTCCGATGGACGAATCACTTGCTTTTTGTTCGCTTGATATAAGTGGCAGACCATTCCTCGTTTTTGACGCTGAATTTAAAGAGGAGAGAATAGGCGGTTATGATTCCTGTATGACAGAGGAATTTATGAGAGCCTTGGCTTTCAACGCAGGAATCACACTTCATATTAAGCTTTTGTATGGCACAAATTCACATCATGCAACAGAGGGCATTTATAAGGCTGTTGCACACGCTCTTGCTGTGGCTGTGAAAGAAACAGGCAAGGGAACTCTTTCGACAAAGGGTGTTCTTTGATAAAAATGTATTTCCTTGATTATGAAAGGATTGATTTTAGATGATTATTTTACCTGCTATTGATATTAAAGACGGTGCTTGTGTCCGTCTATATAAGGGTGATTTTTCTACCGTTCATAAGGTCGCTGAAAACGCAGTTGATACTGCAAAAAGCTTTGCTGAGCAGGGGGCAAAATGGCTCCATATGGTAGACCTTGACGGTGCTAAGGACGGCGAAAGAAAAAACTCTAAAGTTATACTTGATGTTCGCAAAAATACTTCACTTCATATAGAAGTCGGTGGCGGTATTCGTGATATGGCTTCTATCGAGTATTATCTCAGTCAGGGTATAGACAGAGTTATTCTTGGTTCTGCGGCTGTCAAAAATCCAGAGCTTGTAAAAGAAGCTATAAAGGAATACGGCGTAAAGATTGCCGTAGGGATTGACGCACTCAACGGAATGGTTTCTGCTGAGGGTTGGGTTGATACATCAGAAATCAGCTTTACAGAGCTTGCAAAGCGTATGGAGCAGATTGGCGTAAGCTATATTATTTTTACTGATATTTCTAAGGACGGTATGCTTTCAGGTCCTAATCTTAATCAGCTTGACGAGCTTAAAGCGGCTGTTTCGTGCAGAATCATTGCTTCTGGCGGTGTTGCTAACCTCAAGGATATTATCAATCTTACTGACCTTGATGTTTATGGTGCAATCTGCGGAAAGTCCATTTATTCGGGAAGTCTTGATTTAAGAGCGGCTGTTGAAATTGCCAATGCTGCCGAAAACAAAGGAAAGGGTGCAAGCTATGACTATCAGCAATCTTGATTTTATAGATGATTATTTTCAGAAATCTGAGCTTATTCCTGCGATAATTCAGGAAAAAGATACAGGCGAGGTTCTTATGCTTGCATATATGAATCGTGAATCTATGCGTAAGACCTTTGAAACAGGTTATACATGGTTTTATAGCCGTTCAAGACAAGAACTTTGGAATAAGGGTGCAACTTCTGGACATCTTCAGAGGGTTATCTCTATCAAGGGCGACTGCGACAAGGATACATTGCTTGTAACTGTTGAACAAACTGGAGCGGCTTGTCATACGGGAAGTCATAGCTGTTTCTTTAGAGATTTGCTATAAAAAGTTTTTTGTGGGTTTTAAGCCCTTAAAAATATAATGAGAGGTATGATTAAAATGACAAATGATACATTAAAGGAACTTTACGAAACAATTCTTGATAGAAAGTCTAATAAGCAAGAGGGTTCTTATACTTGCTATCTTTTTGATAAGGGCTTAGATAAGATTCTTAAAAAGGTTGGCGAAGAATGCAGTGAAACAATTATTGCTGCAAAGAATGGCGACAATTCTGAAACAGTTCTCGAAATTTCAGACCTTATCTATCACCTTTTCGTTATGATGGTTGACCAGGGAATCGCTGTTGAAGATGTTATGGCAGAGCTTGATAAGAGAAGCAACAAAACAGGCAATCTCAAGCAATTTCATCAGGTAGATAAGAACACCTGATTTTGTGAGGATTAAGAACTGAGGTTTACTTATGAAAAGAGCTATAAGAAATTTTATTATTGAACTTATATGCTATGTTGTTGTTTTGGCAATTCTTGTAGTTGTAGTTGGATTACTGCTCGGCTGGTCATTAGAAATGATAATAACTCAGGTAATAACCTTTAGCTTTGGCTGGGCTGTTGTAAAAATTATAGCAATTCTTCTTGAAATGAGAGATAGAAAAGAAGATAAAGAAAAAGCCAAAAACAAGAAAAGAAAATAATTTGATTTTAGCGACACGCAGGATTATTTCTTGCGTGTTTCTAAATATGGGGGTTTTTATGGATATAATAAATGCAAAAATTTTCACAATGAATGATAAAGATACTATCATAGAAAATGGCTACATAAAAATTAAAGATGGAAAAATTTTTGAAGTAGGGGATATGCTGAGTTATGCTCCAAGTGGTGATGAACTTATAGATGCTGATGGTGCAAGTGCTTATCCAGGTTTTATAGACGGACATACACACTTAGGTATGTTTGAGGACGGACTTTGCTTTGAGGGTGATGACGGAAACGAATCAACAGACCCGATTACACCACAGCTTCGTGCGATTGACGCTATAAATCCATTTGACCGTGGCTTTGAGGAGGCTTTAGAGGGTGGAATAACAACCGTTCTGACAGGACCAGGAAGTGCAAATCCGATTGCGGGAGAATTTGCCGCAATCAAAACCTATGGCAAGCGTATCGACAAAATGATTGTATCTGCTCCAGCGGCTATGAAATTTGCCCTTGGAGAAAATCCTAAGAGTGTTTATAATGATAAAAGTCAGATGCCGGTTACAAGAATGGCTACTGCGGCACTTATCCGAGAAACCTTATACAAGGCTAAACGCTATATGGAAGATAAGGCAAAGGCACAGAACGATGATGAGCTTGACGAGCCAGAATATGATGCAAAATGCGAGGCTTTGATTCCACTTTTAGAGAGAAAAATTCCTGCACATTTCCACGCACATAGGGCAGATGATATTTTTACAGCTATACGCATTGCCAAGGAATTTAATCTTGATTTAGTATTAGTTCATGCAACAGAGGGATATATGATTCTTGATGAGCTTAAAGAGGAAAATATTCCAGTTCTTGCAGGTCCTTATATGACGGATAGAAGTAAGCCTGAACTGAAAAATCTTAGCAGAGCGGCAACTGGAATAATGAGCAACAATGGCATTAAGACTGCTATTATTACTGACCACCCAGAAACACCGATTCAATTTTTGCCATTGACAGCGGCTGTTGCAGTTCGTGAGGGTATGGACGAATATGACGCTATTCGTGCAATTACATCAACTGCTGCAAAGATTTGTAAGATATATAACAGAGTAGGTTCAATAGAAATCGGAAAAGATGCTGATATTGTACTCTTTAACGATTCTCCACTTGATGTTATGAAAAAGCCAAAGGCTGTTATAGCAGGAGGCAAGTTCATAAATTCATAATTTATGATAAATTTAATAACTTTCTGATAATTTTTAAAAAAATGCTTTATTTTTTTTGTTTATTGTGATATAATCATCTTAGCAAAGGTTCTAATGATTAATCAAGGAGGCACTAAGTATGAATGTTAATATCGTTGGAAGAAAGGTCACACTAAAAGATAATTTTAAAGAGCGTGTAAACAAGAAGCTCGGCAAATTTGAGCGTATTTTCAGTGAAGAAGCAAATGTCACTGTTACTGTAACAGTTGAAAAGAATCGCCAAGTAGTCGAGGTTACTATTAGAGATAATGGAATGCTTTATCGTGCAGAGAGTTCAGCATCAGAAATGAACGATGCACTTGACAGCGTTGTCGATATTTTGGGCGGTCAAATCAGAAAGAATAAGGCTAAGCTTAGCAAGCGTCTGCGTGCAGATTCTATTGACCAATATTTTGCTCCAGTTGGCGAAACTGAGAGTGAAGCTACTGAGGAAGAATATAAGGTTGTCAGAACAAAGCGTTTCCCTGTTAAGCCACAGACAATTGATGAGGCTATTCTTGAAATGAACCTTATCGGACATCAGTTCTATATGTTCAGAAATGGCGATACAAACGAAATTAATGTTGTTTATAGAAGAAATGACGGCACATATGGACTTCTTGAGCCAGATGCTGAATAATAAAAATTTAAACTGAATGAAGTGGAGCAGTTCATTTTGTACTGCTCCATTTCGTTTTTAATAATTTATACTTGAATACTGCATAAAATTATGTTAAAATAATAAAAATAATCTATAAAATTTTACACTACCAGAGGTGGGAAGATTGAGAATTCACGAATCCGCAGAAAATTATCTCGAAACTATACTAATGTTAAGGATTAAAAATCCTTATGTTCGCTCTATTGATATTGCAAATGAGCTTGGTTTCTCAAAGCCAAGTGTCAGTGTTGCTATGAAAAATCTTCGTGAGAATGGCTATGTTAATGTTGACAGCGACGGATATATAACCCTTACTGATAAAGGAAAAAAAATTGCTGAAACTATGTATGAGCGTCATAAGTGGATTTCTACTTGGCTTATGCGTCTTGGTGTCAATGAAGAAACTGCTGTTGAGGATGCTTGCAGAATAGAGCATGTTATAAGTGCAGAAACCTTTGAGGCTATTAAAGTCTTTACAAAAGAATTTATGTCGAAAGCAAATGATAAAAATGATGAATAAATAAAAATGCTTGCAGAGTTTATTTTTTGCAAGCATTTTTTGTTATTTTCTTTTTGTTACAATCTGTAATGGTAGGGCAAAGAGGATTGTTCCACCAAATATATTGCCAAGCGTTACGAATATGAAGTTGTTTATTACTTCTTGTGTTGGAAGTCCACCGAGAAGAAAAGCGGCAATGGTGAAAATTCCCATATTTGCTATGCAGTGTTCAAAGCCTGCAATAACAAAGGCTGTTATTATACAGAACATAACAACAAGCTTTCCGCTTTCGGTTTTCATTCTTGTACCTATGAATACCGCAAGGCATACAAGATAATTACAAAGTACACCTCGAATAAATAATGTAAGAGGGTCAAGCTCTAATTTTCCAGGTATGATTGCTGAGTAGTAATCGGTTAATACTTCACTTGCACAACCGCTTAAAACTAATAATCCACCAAGAATAAATGTTCCTATAAAGTTGCCTGTATAGCTCATAATACAGACTCTTAAAGCACTGCTGAATTTCACCTTATTGTTGTAAAGCCCAAATGCCATAGTCATATTGTTGCCTGTGAAAAGGTCACCACCAACAAAAACTATAAGTATGATTGCTATTGGAAATAAGATTGAGCCAAGAAACTTTGAAAGCTCAGGAGAACTTTTGTAGAAAACCGCAGCAGTGATATTAGATAGGATAATCGCTACAACAATGAAAAAACCTGCGATAATTGCTGAAGTCATATATCTTAGCGGAGAGTTTTTCGACATATCACTTTTCTTAATGGCGGCATCACACAATGAGTCTATTTCTTTACTAAACAAGCTGAACCCTTCTTTACTTTTTATAGGTTAAACAAACCAAACTATATTATAATAAATCATTCGCCAAAATACAACTATTTTCTCTATAGTTTGTAAAAGAATATTTCGGAAATAATAGAACGGCGGAAAAATTATAAAACAAAAATGACTTACTCGAAAACGGGTAAGTCATTTTTGATATTTGAAGGATTATTCAACGGATTTCAAAGATTCAACCATATCTATTTTCTTCATCTTGCGATACATTATGATATTTACGATTGCTGAGAATACCGCTGTTAGTACAAAGCCCCATACAAAGCTCATTGGATTGTTTTCTTTAGAGAACATAACCATATCCATCTGAATAGTTTCTACAATAAATCTTGTGAATACTGAACCTAAGAGAAGTCCGACTATTGCACCTACTATTGTGAGAACGATATTCTCACGATAGATATATGCAGCAGTTTCTCCGTTATAGAAACCAAGCACTTTGATAGTAGCGATTTCTCGAACACGCTCTGCAATATTTATATTTGTGAGGTTATAGAGAACAACCGTTGCTAAAGCACCTGCACAAATGATAAGCACAAGAACAATGACATTCAATGATTGAAGCATATCGTCAACAGATGAGATAATATCAGAAACAAAGCTTATTGTGATAATATTATCATTTTTCATCCATTTAGTTGCAAGGGAGCTTTCAAGCTCGCTGTTTGTATTGTTTATTTGAGCATAAATAGTATTATATCGAATGTTATTTCCTGTGAGTTGCTCATAATAGCTTGGCATCATATATATATAGTTGCTTGCATAGTTTTCAGTAATGCCAGTAATTGTAACCTCATAAGGTTCATCAGATATAAGCATAGTGAATTTATCGCCTATGCCTACACCAAGTATATCTGACATACGCTCAGTTACTACAACGCCTTTATCAGTTAGTTCAACAGGTGTTTTATTAATACGAGTTCTGAGGTCAATGAGCTTTTTGAAATCTTCATTATTTTGCGGGATTATACAGCTGAGTTCAAGCTGTTTCTTTGAAGAATCTACATAAGCCTTTGTACTGCTTGTGTTACTTGCAAGTATAGTTGAGAAGTTCTTGTCCTTTGAAAGTTTATCAAGTAGAGGCTTGCACTTCTCATAGCGTTCAGATTCTTTTAGTGCCATAACTGCACTGTATTTTGTAATATCTCCAAACTGTTTTTCTGCGACAACTGAAATTGATGCTTTTAATCCAAAGCCAGCAACTATAAGTGCTGTACAGCCTGCAACGCCTATAACTGTCATAAGGAACCTTGCTTTATATCTGAAAAGATTTCTCGCTGTAACCTTAGATGTGAAGTTCATATGCTTCCATATAAAGGTTATCTTTTCAAGAAGAATACGCTTACCGGGTTTAGGAGCTTTAGGTCGCATAAGAGTTGCGGCATTAAGCTTTAATTCCTTTAAACAGGTAAATATTGCAACTGCACAGGTTGCTATTATAGCAACGGCTGATGATATTAACACAACTCCATAATCTACTGAAAGGTGCATTTCTGGAAGAGTATAGAGTATGCCGTAGGTTTGAACTATAATTCTCGGCAGTGTCGCAATACCTATGAGTGAACCTATGATACTTCCTAAGATAGCCGCAATAGCAGCATATAGGAAATATTTCATTATAATTGAGAGCGGAGTATATCCAAGTGCTTTTAGTGTGCCGATTTCTGTTCGGCGTTCTTCGACAAGTCTTGTCATAGTTGTAATGCAGACAAGAACAGCAACTATAAGGAAGAATACAGGGAATACAACGGCAACAGAATTAACTCTTTCGGCATCTTCTCCAAGTCCTGAATAGCCCTTGTTATCATCTCTGTTATATACGTACCATTTGTATTTAGGAATATCTGCGATTTTATCTTCTGCATCTTTGATTTTTTCTTCGCCCTCTGCGAGCTTTTCTTCGGCTTCTTTTTTGCCTGATTCATATTCAGCCTTACCCTCATTAATTTTCTTTTGACCAGCTGTTTTTTGAGTTTCAAGCTCTGTCTTTCCTGCGGCGAGTTTTTCTTCTCCATCAGATATTTTTTGCTCGGCATCTTTGAATTTTGCTTCGGCAGAAAGTTTTTGAATCTGAAGCCCAAGCTTGCCTTCACGAAGTTCGCCTTCAGCACTGGTGATTTTATCCTTGGCTGCGTCTAAGGTAGCTTTGCCTTCGCTGCTCTTTGTATCAAGCTCCTTTTGGGCGGAATCAAGCTTTTGTTTAGCTTCCGCAAGCTTTTTTTCACCGTCGTTGAGTTGTTTTTTGCCAGCCTCATATTGTGCTAAACCCTCATCATATTGCTTTTGATATTCAGCAATTTTTGTTTCAAGCTCTTTGATTTTCTGTTTTTCTAAGTCTGTTAGATATTCCTCTGGAATCTTTTTCAGAATATCGAGAGAAGCATTTGCGATAGTAAGAAGTGTATCAAGGTTATTAAGCTGTTCTTTTGCATCATTCAGCTTTTCTTCGGCTTGAGGCTTGGTTTCATATGTAAATTTATTGTACTGCTCTTGATATTCAGAATTAGCATTATCAATTTTTTGTTGGGCGGCTTTGATTTCTTTGTTATACTTATCAAGTCCATCCTGATATTCTTTTTTACCTTTTTCAAGCTCTGCTTCGCCGTCCTTGAGTTTTTTTTCTGCGGCGGCAATTTGTTTCTCGTAAGTTTTTTTAGAGGACTCAAGTTCCGCCTTGCCGTCTTTTAGTTTTTGTTCATTTTCTTTGATTTCTTTTTCTGCGGCGGCAATTTTTTCATCAAACTCTTTTTGTCCGTCATCTAATTTTTTCTTAGCATCTGCAAGCTGTTGCTCTGCCTCAGCTTTTTTATTGGCATATTCTTTCTTAGCATCAGCCAATTTCTTTTTAGCGTCTGCAAGAGTTCCTGAGTTAAAGCGGTCTGCGGCATCTTTTGAGAGATTTTCAAAGGTAGTGGTTTCGTCCTTAATCATATTTTTATAATCGTCGGAAATCGCTGAATATCCACTGGCAGACGCCTTTGTTTTAACATAAAGCTCAGTATATTTTTCATATGCGAAATCTTCAGCAGGAATCATTGCAAAAAATGAGATTGTTCCGTTTCCAACATTGGTATTGCCGTGCTGAAAGGTTATGTACATAGGAGATTCTACTTTACCAACAATCTTAAATTCGGTTTTTTTAAGATATGTGCTTGTCTTGGCATCTCCGACATTTGGCTGAATTTTTAGCGTATCACCAATATTAAGATTACCATAGCTGAGAGTTGAATTTTCTATGACACATTCGCCAGAATTTTGCGGAAGTCTGCCCTCAATAACATTAAGCTTATTGATTGGTGTACCGCTTTCGGCTTCTGGTACAGAATGTATTCTTACAACGGAATCGTGATTTCCAAGAGTTGTAATGACATCTGCCATATATGACGGCATAACCTGCATTACATCTTCGGATTCTTCTATTGCGGAAATATCGTCATTATCAAAGCCGACCGTTGAAACGAGTCTAAAATCCATAAGATTATTTTCGATAAAATAATCATCAGCCGTTTTTATAAGGCTCGGTGCAGATGATTTTATTCCAGAGAAAAATCCGATACTCAAAGCAATAATTGCAAGTATTGAAATAAATCTCGATTTGGTCTGCCAGATTTCTCGGAATATATTTTTTCTGAGAGATTTCATTTTTATATATCACCTCCAATAAGTGCCATAGACTTACCATTCAATGTCTTCAACATTCATAGGCTCTTTATTAATGGTGTTGCTTACTACCTGACCGCTTCGCATACTTATGACTCGGTTTGCCATAGGTGTAATGGCTGAGTTATGAGTGATAAGCACAACGGTCATTCCGTCTTCTTGACACTTACTTTGGAGAAGCTTGAGAATATTTTTACCTGTATTAAAATCCAAAGCACCCGTTGGCTCGTCACAAAGTAAAAGCTTAGGCTTTTTGGCTAAGGCTCTTGCTATTGAAACTCTCTGCTGTTCACCGCCTGAGAGCTGTGCAGGAAAGTTATTGATTCGGTGTCCGAGTCCAACATCAATGAGAACATTTTCTGCATCGAGAGAGTCTTTACAGATTTGAGTTGCAAGCTCAACATTTTCCTTTGCAGTAAGATTTGGAATTAGATTATAAAATTGAAAAACAAAGCCTATATCATATCTTCTATAAGCCGCCAATTCCTTACCTCTTAAACGGCTTATTTCACGACCGCCAACAAATATTCTTCCTTTTGAGCAGTTATCTATTCCACCAAGAATATTTAATATAGTTGTCTTGCCCGCACCGCTCTGACCTACAACAACGGCGAACTCACCTTCATTTATAGCAAACGAAACATCATTGACAGCATTTATCTCGATTTCACCCATTTTATAGGTTTTGAATACATTTTGAAATTCAACAAAAGCAGGCATAAATTTTCACTCCCTTATTTAGAAATTCTTACATATATAATGTAAGAGAATTGTCGATATCGAAAAGCAGGTATTTATACTACTTCGATAATACAATATAATTCTACCTTTTAATGTGCATAATGTCAATAAACAAGGCTTATTAAATACAATTATTGGAAAATAATTTGAGCGGAATATTGAAAAGTGCTCATAATGTATCATACTTTTATAGTTGATGATTTTGTCTATTTTTTATAATAGATATATAAATGAAACTTAAAAAATTGAATATGGATTTTGATTTTGTATATAAATTTTAAAAATTTCTTGAAAGAAAAAATAATTTGCAAGACTTGTTCATCATTTATTCATATTTCTTGAGCATATTAACTAAAATAAAAAAGTGACATTTAGTAAACCATACGAAATACTGGAATTTAGTTTTATAATTACAATAGAGAATTAAAAAGAAGGGAAAAAAGGTTATCTTTGTAAATGAAGATTAAGGAAGGATTGTTCCTTAATTACCGTTTAATCAACTATTTGAAAGGCATTAACGGAGGTGAATTTACGCCAAGCTGACGAAGCATCAAAGGTAGTTTTAAGGATAAGCTGTATAATCGTGGGGGCTTTATATTATCTTATTTAAGGAATTATTTTCGTAGCTGAAAACAAACTGCTTGACTAAACATTAAAGGAAAGAGGGAAAAAATTTGTTTAAAACAAAGACAAAACTTAGTACAAGGATAATGAGTATATTTATGTCACTTCTTATGGCGGCGTCTATGCTCACTGTTCTTATGTCAGTTCAGCCGACAGAAGAAGTTTCTGCGGCTAATGATTATGGATTAGCAGACAACATTCAAGATGGTGCTATTCTTCACTGCTTTGATTGGAAATATAATGATATTAAAGCAGAGCTTCAAAACATTGCAGAAGCAGGTTTTAGTGCTATTCAAACATCACCAGCTCAGGTTGGCGGTGGTTCTGGAACATGGTGGTGGCTTTATCAGCCACTTGGTTTCTATGTTGGCAATAATGACCTTGGCACAAAAGATGAACTAAAAGCTCTTTGTGCTGAAGCAGAACAATATGGCATTAAAGTTGTAGTCGATGTTGTTGCAAATCACCTTGCAGGTGACCATTCTAATATTCAGAATGACCTTAAAGATGGTCAGTATTGGCACAACGAATCTGGTGGTATTGATTATTCTAACCGTTGGCAGATAACTCATCGTGACATCGGTATGCCTGACATAAACTCCGAAAATTCATATGTTCAGCAAGTCGTTAAAAATTACCTTTTAGAGCTTAAGAGCTTGGGCGTTGACGGTATAAGATGGGACGCAGCAAAGCATATCAGCTTGCCAAGTGAAAGCTGTAACTTCTGGCCGACGGTTACAGAGGGAACGGGCTTGTGGCATTACGGAGAAATCCTTGATGACCCTGTTGCTAACAATCCAACACTTGCTGAAAGCCTTATTCAGGAATACAGCAAATATATAAGTTTCACAGATAGCGGATACTGTGCAAATGTAAGAATGGCATTTAGAAGCAATGAAATAACAAGCTCTATTGGTAATTTTTCAGAGCGTGGTGTTTCTAAGGATAAGTTAGTATATTGGGCAGAAAGCCACGATACATATTCAAACGATAAGGCAGATGGTAACTGGGATTCATCACAGTTTATCAGCCAAAATAAAATCGACCGTGCTTATGCAGTTATTGCCTCACAAGGCAAAGCATCCGCTCTTTATTTCTCTCGTCCATTTGAAACAAGCAAAAATTCAATTAAGGCTGGTGTAAAGGGTAGCACACACTTTACAAGCCCTGAGGTTGCAGAGGTTAATAAATTTAAAAATGCTATGATAGGTCAGAAGGAATATAATACAACAGGTGATAACTGTTCAGTAGTATGCCGTGAAAAGGGTGCAGTTATTGTAGCTGGTAATGGTGGAAACAAAGATGTTACTGTACCTAATGGTGGAGGTCTTGTTGCTCCAGGTACATATACAGACCAAGTTTCTGGTAATACTTGGACAGTTACATCAACAACTATCTCTGGTCAAATCGGCGATACAGGTATCGCAGTTGTTTATAATCCAACTGATAATCTTATAAGAAGCAGCGTTTCTGCATCACCTGCAACAGGCACAACATTCACAACAGATACACTTTCTGTTACATTGAGTGCTAAAAATGTTACAAACGCTAAGTATACAACATCTGAAGGAAAGTCTGGTTCTTACAAAGATGGCCAAAAGATTACAGTAGGTGCTTCTACTGTTGCTGGTGGCACTGTTAAGCTTAGCCTTTCTGGCACAAAAGCAGATGGTACTACTGTAACAGCAAAATATACTTACACAAAGAAAGACGCAACTGCTGTCACAACAATTTATTTCGATAACTCAAGCTACAACTGGAGCAGTGTTTACGCTTATATCTATACAGGTGATGGCTCTACTTCTAAATGCGTAGCTGCATGGCCAGGTGCTACTATGACAAAGGATAGTGCAACAGGCTACTACAAGCTCGAAGTGCCAAGTGGTTTTGAGAACGGCAGAGTAATCTTTAGTGAAAGTGCAAATTCAAAAACTAATAGATACCCTGCTAATATGCAGCCAGGTCTTGATATTGGTGGTTCATCAAAAATCTTTAAGGCTGGCAACACTTGGGAAAATTATACAGTAACTCCTCCTGCAACAAACCCAGTTGTAACAGCTGACAAAGCTTCTGGTTCTTCTTTCACAACAGAAACTTATGATGTTACACTCGGACTTTCAAATGCAGTTTCTGGTACATACTCTGTTGATAACGGTCCTACAAAGACTTTCACAAGCTCAACAAAGGTTACAATAGGCGAAGGTAAAATCGGTGACTCTGATGTAACAATCAAGGCTACTGCAACAGATTCTAAGGGTAAAACAAAGAATTATACATTTACCTATAAGAAGGTATATGTTAAAAAGACATCTTCAACTAAATCATACACAGCTAAGGCAGCTGCAAGAGCAGTAGCTGCAACAGCAGCAACAACAGGCACACTTTCAAATAGCTCTCTTGCAAAATATTACTCAACTAATGGCAAGGGCGTTGGTAAAGAAGCTACAATCACTATTGATGGTGATTTCAGTGATTGGTCTGAAGATATGCTTATCGCACAGGGTGCAGCATGGGATGTTGCTAATCACTATAAGGGCGGTCATGAGAACTGCGTTCTCGATACATACGCTCTTTATGCAGCATGGGATAATGATAACCTCTATGTTGCATGGCAGATGGTAAACACAACAGACACATGGGCAAGAGAGGGAGATGGTCCTCTTAGTGATGGTGGTCGTGTTCTTGATGTTCCATTGATTCTTGCTCTCAGCATCGACCCTAACAGCACACCAATGTCTAATAAAAACACAACTGGTGGTCCTATCTGGGGCAAGAAGATGGGTCTTAAATTTGATAGCAAAACAAGCCATGTTGACAGATTGCTCTATATGAGCGGTAAGCCAGGTCTTGGCAAGCCTTCTATATTTAAGGCTGTTGACGCTAATGGTAACACAGACTATGAAGATGGCTGTGTTGGATTTAAAGATGGTGGCATTGAATATAAGATGGCAGAAGGCAATATTTGCAGCTCTATTATGGGACTTAACGGTTCAGTTGACCCAAGTGATGTTTGCAACAATGGTGCAGACTGGGTAGACTATAAAACATTCTCAGGCTCAAGTGGTACTCATAATACAAAATATGACTCATTCTATGAGATAAAGATTCCATTCTCTACACTTGGCATTACAAAGGATTATATTACTAATAATGGTATTGGTGCAATGTTCTTAGCAACTCGTGGTGAGTCTGCTCTCGATTGCGTTCCTTTCGATGTATCTATGCTCGATAATACAACAGGCGACTATGCAGCTGACCCAAGTACATCTGCTGAGAAGGACGATATTGATGTTATCACAGCTCCTCTTGCAAATGTTGGTAAGGGTTCAATCACACCACCACCACCTCCACAAGGCCTCCCACTTCAGGTGAACTTCGGTGCTGACCGTTCAGCTCCTCAGGAGGCTGGCACAGCTCTTACACTTAAGGGCATCGGCTACGGTGGTTCAGAAACAGGCTATAAGTATGAGTTTATCGTTGATGGTAAAACAGTACAGGCAAGCTCCTCTAAGGATAGCTACACTTGGAATCTCACAAGTGGTAAGCACACAATTAAGTGTATTATTACTGATTCAAAGGGTGCAACAGCTACTACAACTAAGACTTATACAGCAGAGGGTGGTACAAACCCAGAACTTCCTCTTGCAAATAATTCTACAATTAGTGCTACATCTATAAAGAAGGGTAGCTCTGTAACAATGACAGCAAAGGCAACAGGTGGTAAAGCTCCTTATAAGTATAGATATTTCTGCAAGCCAGAGGGTGCCTCAGGCTGGACAGCTCTCACAGGCACAACAACAGCAACAAGCTTCACCCATAAGCCAGCTCGTGCAATCAGCTATCAGTATGCAGTTAAGGTTGCAGACTCAAAGGGTAAGACAAGCACAAAGTATTTCACAGTTAAGGTAAGTGCAACTGCAACTCTTAAAAATGCTTCAACAATCAGTGCAACAAGCATCAAAAAGGGTTCTTCAATCAAGCTTACAGCAAAGGCAACAGGTGGCACAGCTCCTTATAAGTATAGATATTTCTGCAAGCCAGAGGGTGCTTCAGGTTGGACAGCTCTCACAAGAACAACAACAGCAACAAGCTATATACATAAGCCAGCTCGTGCAATCAGCTATCAGTATGCAGTTAAGGTTGCAGACTCAAAGGGTAAGACAAGCACAAAGTATTTCACAGTTAAGGTAAGTGCAACTGCAACTCTTAAAAATGCTTCAACAATCAGTGCAACAAGCATCAAAAAGGGTTCTTCAATCAAGCTTACAGCAAAGGCAACAGGTGGCACAGCTCCTTATAAGTATAGATATTTCTGCAAGCCAGAGGGTGCTTCAGGCTGGACAGCTCTCACAAGAACAACAACAGCAACAAGCTATACACATAAGCCAGCTCGTGCAATCAGCTATCAGTATGCAGTTAAGGTTGCAGACTCAACAGGCAAGACTGTTACAAAGTATTTTACAGTTAATGTTAAATAGTTTAATTGTATAAATAATTAAGGCTTTATAATTACACCTCCTATTGGAGATATTCATAGGAGGTGTTTTTATGCCTTGATAAAATTATAAAAATACATTTATATATTAAAATTAAAATAAAACATTATTACTTTAAAATAAAATAACATTATATTAAATGATATTATTAGTGAAAATGTCTAATGATACTGTCAAAAATGCCCATATTATGCTTTAATTGTAGAATTACTTTTATTTCTTATGTAGAACAAAAAAAGGAAGAATTTAAGTTATAATAAAAGTGCGTGGTTGTACGAAATTATAGATTGTGCTGTGATGATTTCGTACTGTTTAACAAAACAAAAATTTGAAAGGAAGGTTTTGCAATGCAAACAAAAAAAAGTACTGCTGGAGTCTTAAAGCGTTGTCTTTCAGGATTTCTTGCAGTAGCTGCAGTTGCTTCAAGCGGAATATTTCTTAATCCGTTAAAAGCAGAGGCGGCAAGTCCAAATGTTCTTTCTAACTCAGAAAGAGGCGTTATTTACGCAAATTCCCGTACCGATTTCCGTGATGAATCTATTTACTTTATGATTGTTACAAGATTCTATAACGGCGATGAGTCAAACGATGTACAGTGCTGGGACGGTACACAGTATAACCTGAATGACCCGGCTTGGCGTGGTGACTTTAAGGGCGTTATTGAGAAACTCGACTACATCAAGGCACTCGGTTTTACTTCAATCTGGATTACACCTGTTGTAGAGAATTGTAGCGGATACGATTACCACGGCTATCACGCTTTTGATATGAGCAAGGTTGACCCGAGATATGAATCAAATGACTGTACATATCAGGATCTTATCGACGCTTGTCACGCAAAGGGTATGAAGGTTATTCAGGACGTTGTTTTTAACCATACAGGCAACTTCGGTGAGAGAAATCTTGTGCCTATGTTTACTAAGGAGGGCGATTTAAGTTCTGTTGACTGTCTTAAACGACTTCCTAATTCTGGTTTGCCTGATAACTATGAAAGCCTTCTACCTGCAAGGCAGTATGCTGCAAGACTTGCGCTTATGAAGAATACTGACGGTGTAAACCACGATGTAAACAATCTCTATCATCATTTCGGCAACTTTAACTGGGACGATTATACATGTCAGATTGCACAGATAGCAGGAGACTGTGTTGACCTAAATACAGAAAACCCGATTGTTTATAACTATCTTGTAGACACATATTCAAAATATATTGATATGGGTGTCGATGCTTTCCGTGTAGATACTACAAGACACATAAGCCGTCTTACATTCAACAAGGTGTTCAATAACGCATTCAAGGCGGCAGGCGAGAGAAACGGCAAAGACTTCTTTATGTTTGGTGAAGTTTGCACAAGAGATAACGGCAACGTCTGGTACAGACAGTCACCGTCAATGTCAACTCCGTTTTATACATGGAAAGACACAAAAGACTATCCGTGGAGTGATACTGACTGGGAAGTAAACTACGAATCCGCAATACAGAATACAAAGGATAATTCAGACAATATTTCTGAACAGCCAAGCAGCCAGAACGCTTTGCTGGACGGAAACGACTATCACACACCTGATTACAGCCAGTTCTCAGGACTGAGTGTTATCGACTTCCCGATGCACTGGTCATTCAAGACAGCAGAAAGTGCTTTCCAGGTTGCAAAGAATGGCGATACGACCTACAATGACGCAACATGGAATGTTACCTATGTTGACTCACACGACTATGCTCCGGACGGTGCTCCTGAAAACAAGAGATTTGACCAGGATCAGAGTACATGGGCAGAAAATCTTTCACTTATGTTTACATTCCGTGGTATTCCGTGTATCTACTATGGTTCTGAAATTGAGTTCAAAAAAGGTGCTCCTATTGATGTAGGTCCTAATGCACCTCTTGAAGATACAGGTCGTGCATATTACGGTGACAACATCGAAGGCACAATAACAGCAACTGACTTTGGTGTATATGGTAATGTCAGCGGTGCAGTTGCAGATACACTTATGCACCCGCTTTCACAGCATATTCAAAGACTTAACAGAATCCGTCAGGCTATTCCTGCTCTCCGTAAAGGTCAGTATTCAACAGAAGGCTGCTCAGGCAAGCTTTCATTCAAAAGACGCTATACTGATGATAAGACAGACAGCTTTGTATGTGTAACAATTTCAGGCGACTCAACATTCACAGGTATTCCTAACGGCAAATATGTTGACGCAATTACAGGCGACGTTCAGAATGTAACCGACGGCACACTTACTGCAAGCGTTTCAGGTAAGGGCAATATGAAGGTTTATGTTCTTGACACAGCTAAGACTCCTGCACCTGGCAGAATTATTACAAACGGCGATTACCTTACAGACGGTGGCGCAGCAGAACCTATCGCACCTGAGCCTATTGAAGTAGTTCCTGTAACAGGTATTTCTGTAAGCAAGTCTTCTGTTTCTATCCTTGAAGGCAACTCCGAAAAAGTTACTGCAAAGGTTACACCTGATAACGCAACAAACAAGATAGTTACTTGGACATCAAGCAACCCAGCAGTTGCAACAGTAGCAGGCGGAAAGATTACAGGTGTTTCCGTAGGTACAGCTACAATCACAGTAAAGACTTCTAATGGACTTACTGCAACAGTTTCTGTTAAGGTAAGTGAAAATCCGAATATAATAAAGCCAACAGGTATTACAATTTCTCCTACAACAGCTACTGTTATGGAAGGAAAGGAAACCACTCTCACAGCAACAGTAACTCCTTCAAATGCAACCAATAAGGATGTTACTTGGACATCAAGCAACACATCAGTTGCAACTGTATCTATGGGCAAGGTAATTGGTGTTGCAGAGGGTACTGCTGTTATTACAGCAACAACTTCTAATGGTAAGACAGCAACAGCAACAGTAACAGTTACTGGCAAGAAAATAACATATCTTGATGGCGACGGCATATACTTTGAGAAACCATCAGGCTGGGGCTCTGATATTAATGCTTATCTCTTTAGTAATGATCAAACAGTAGGTGCTGCTTGGCCTGGTACTGCAATGAAAGACCTCGGTGACGGACTTTATGGCCTTGAATATGACACAACAGATTCTAATTTGATGGTTATATTCAATGATGGCACCAATCAAACTGGGGACCTTAAGTATGTTAAAAATGGTTATTACAATTCAACTGGTTATGTTAAAACTGTTGGAAAAGTAGAAGCAGTTAAGCCAACCGGAATTACTCTTGATAAGGCTTCACTTAGCTTAAATGCTAATCAGACAGCAAAGCTTACAGCAACAGTAACTCCTGCAAATGCAACTAACAAGACAGTTGTTTGGACATCAAGTGATAATTCAGTTGCAACTGTATCAAATGGTGTTGTTACAGCAGTTTCAGCAGGTACAGCTACAATTACAGCAACAACTTCTAATGGCCTCACAGCAACAGCTAAGGTTACAGTAGCAGGTGTAGTAACAACAGAGCTTAAAAATGCTTCAACAATCAGTGCAACTGCTATCACAAAAGGACAGACAGTTACAATGACAGCTTCAGCAACAGGTGGCGCAGCTCCTTATAAGTATAGATATTTCTGCAAGCCAGAGGGTGCTTCAGGTTGGACAGCTCTCACAGGCACAACAACAGAAACAAGCTATACACATAAGCCAGCTCGTGCAATCAGCTATCAGTATGCAGTTAAGGTTGCAGACTCAAAGGGTAAGACAAGCACAAAGTATTTCACAGTTAAGGTAAGTGCACCTGCAACTCTTAAAAATGCTTCAACAATCAGTGCAACTGCTATCAAAAAAGGACAGACAGTTACAATGACAGCAAAGGCAACAGGTGGCACAGCTCCTTATAAGTATAGATATTTCTGCAAGCCAGAGGGTGCTTCAGGTTGGACAGCTCTCACAAGAACAACAACAGCAACAAGCTTCACACATAAGCCAGCTCGTGCAATCAGCTATCAGTATGCTGTTAAGATTGCAGATTCAAAGGGTAAGACAAGCACAAAGTATTTCACAATTAAGGTAAGTGCACCTGCAACTCTTAAAAATGCTTCAACAATCAGTGCAACTTCTATCACAAAAGGACAGACAGTTACAATGACAGCAAAGGCAACAGGTGGCACAGCTCCTTATAAGTATAGATATTTCTGCAAGCCAGAGGGTGCTTCAGGCTGGACAGCTCTCACAAGAACAACAACAGCAACAAGCTATACACATAAGCCAGCTCGTGCAATCAGCTATCAGTATGCAGTTAAGGTTGCAGACTCAACAGGCAAGACTGTTACAAAGTATTTTACTGTTACAGTAAAATAAGCTAATTAGATACCTATAAAAACGCCTCCTATCAGATTTTTCGATAGGAGGTGTTTTCATATATAGGGCAATAAAAAACACAGCTCATTACACATTGAGCTGTGTTTTTATTTTATTATAGAGGATTATTCATCTTCTTCTGGTTCATCATATTCCCAGTTGTGGAAAACATTCTGAACATCATCGTTATCTTCGAGAACATCGAGAAGCCTTTGCATCTTTGTTATAGCTTCTTCGTCAGTAAGCTTTGTATATGTGCTTGGAACCATTTCAACCTCAGCTGAAACAAATGTATAACCCTTTTCTTCAAGAGCATCTCTTACAGCACTGAAATCATCAGGCTCTGTCTGAATCTCAAATACACCGTCTTCTGCGGAAAAATCAGCCGCACCTGCGTCAAGTGCGTCTTCCATAACAGTATCTTCTTCAAGACCTTCACTCTCTATAAGAATAACACCCTTTTTAGAGAACATAAAGGAAACGCAGCCAGGAGTACCCATATTTCCACCGAATTTATCGAAGTAATGACGGAGGTCGCCAGCTGTTCTGTTACGGTTATCTGTGAGTGTTTCAACAATAAGTGCAACACCGCTTGGACCGTAGCCTTCATATGTGATTGATTCGTAGTTATTTGAATCGCCCTCGCCGGCAGCCTTTTTGATAATACGCTCAATGTTTTCGTTAGGAACATTATTAGCCTTAGCCTTAGCAATACAATCCTTAAGCTTTGAGTTTACATTTGGGTCAGCACTTCCGCCCTCACGAACTGCAACAGCAAGTTCACGACCGATTTTAGTAAATACTTTTGCTCTTGCACCATCAGTTTTTTCTTTTTTTCTTTTAATGGTACTCCATTTTGAATGTCCTGACATATAGATAAACCTCCAAGAATAAATTAATTTCGTGAAATATTACAAAGCGATATTTCCCAATATATATTACCTATTTTATCATATTTCTGAGGCAATATCAAGTATCAGCTTTTGAGGTTTATTTTATTTCTAAGAAAGCACTTAGTATTTATATTTTTTATTTCTTGATGTTTTTGAAAATTTTCTAATATTGAAAATAATGAGTATAATAGAAACTAAAGATAAGATAATAAGGATTAAAACTCTTGATGATGCTGAATTAGGACAAACGATTTTTGATGGATTAGATGGATTATAATATACTGTATATTTGCTGCCAATATCATCTATACCATAAGTATTTCCAGTAATATATGATGTATAACTAATCCCATTGACATTATATTTAAGATAATGAGCTTCCTCAAGCTTCTTATTACTACCTTTAATATAATCTTCATAAACATATGTTGCCTCTATGGGTCTATATCCGTCTTTCTCAAGCTTTTGAGTAGTACCATTATAAACTGCAATAAAACCGGTTATTATTATAAAACCCAAAAATATATCAAATAATATTGCAATTATGCCTGCGGATTTTTTCAAAGTAAATTTTCCCCCAGTAAATTAAAATCTGTATTTTTTTGGAATATATCTGTGCTTGTTAAGTATGCCCTTTTTACGGAGTATAACTGTTATTATAAGGTCTATAATCAGAAAAGATGCTATTCCAATTATAACTACATAAGATTGATTTTGCATTGGTCGAGATATTTTTTCAGGATTTTCAGGGCTATAATAAGCGCTTATAATATCTCCTATTTTTAAGTCAGATACATCTCCATTTAAAATAGAGGTGTATGTTTTTCCATTTGCAGTATAAGTTACGAAATGTCTTTCATATTTTTTTCGCTCAAATTTGTCATATCCTCGTTCAATATTAGTAATAGTTGCTTGTACCTCAATATCACCATCTTTTTTGGCAGAACAGCCAACACCAAATAACATTAAAAATATTGTAAGGCAAAGAAGAATCGAGATTATTTTTATACTATTAGATTTTATATAAGTTGATAACTTCATAATAAATTTTTCGCCCATATTATAATTTATTTATAATCATCATTGTTGTAATCATAAGGATTGTAATATGTTGGATTATTTGAATTATTATTGATATTGTTATAGTTATAAGGATTGTTGTATGTAGGATTATTAATGTTATTATAATTGTAAGGGTTGTTATATTCTCCTCTGTTTATGACTTCTCTTTTTTGCTTATTTACTTTTTTTACTATAACTACTATTAATACAATAACAGCAACAATGGGAAGAATAAAAGTAATAAAGGAAAATGCAATAATTGAAGTAAAAATAATAGTTGTACTTGATTGAAGGGGTCGAATTATATCTGATGGGTCATTTGGATTATAATATGCAGTAAATTTATCGCCTATTGAAATTCCCGTTTGGTCGCCTTTTAGTATTGATGAGTATGGTTTGTCGTCAACATAATATGAAACTAAATAGTCATTAAAATCATCATCATTATGAATATTAATACTTTCGTTTAAATAATCGGTGACAGTTGCTTCTACAGCAACCATTCCCTGAGCTTTTAAATTTTCTTCATCAAAAGAGTGCTCTCCCATACTACCAGAAAAGAATTTAAATATAAATAAAGAGAGTATTATAATAACTATTACAGAAATTATAATAATTAAAGCAACCTTTTTTCCTATACTAAATTTTTTTGTCGATGGCATATTAATCCTCCTTAAAATTTATTTATATCATTATTATTAATAGCAGTTTCTAAGATATGATTTTCTAAAGATGTATTATATTGATATACTACTTTGCCAGTTGTTAATTGTTTTGGATTATAGGTTATCATTGATAAAACTATGAATATAGATATTAAAATCGTAATACCAATGATTACGCTGATTATAATTGTAGTTATATTATTATCACGCCATATTATATTAGGGTCATTTATATTATATAAAATATCTATTTTCCCAAATTGGGAAAGCTTTGAATTATCTCCATCTAAAATTGTAGCATAGTTTTTGCCATCAACTTTATAAAGGGCATACCATTCTAAGCTTCCATTTTTTCGTTCTATTTGAACAGTACTTGCCTGTATTTTCACTTTGCCGTCATTATTGTTAAGGCTTGTGATAATCAAAATGCTTGTGATTCCAATTATTAATACAACTATCAATGCTATTATTTTTGGAATTATTTTTTTATTTTGAGTATTCATATAAAATTTCTCCTGAATTAAAATTTGTTTATATTATTATAAGTGCGGCTATTTTCATAAGGATTTTGATATTGTTGTAATTCTTCATTTTTATCTGATTGTTTTCGTTTTTTCTTTGAAATTTTAGATGTAATAAAGCCTAAAATAAGAATTGCTGCGGGAAAACCTATAAATACGCTTCTTGCGAAAATAGCTCTTCCTTTTTCAGTGTTATGCCTTTTGAATTAGAATCATTACCCTTAATTGACATATTAATCTCCTTTAATGTTTTTAATTTTAAACATATTATATTTCAAAAGATATATAAAGTCAAGTAGTATATTATGCAATATGGGGATAGTGCCGAAATAAAAATAATAGTTCACTTTTGGCTTGCAATATGATATAATAGCGTCGCAGGACGATTTTTAGCAAAAGCCTATATTCTTATTGAAACAGGACTTTTGTGTTATTCAAAAAATTATCTATGCAAAAAATCGGACTTTCACTATATTTGGAAAGAATCGGAGGAATTTAATTTATGAAAAATACCGCAGTAACCTTTAAAAATGCAAAGCAAAAGGGAGAAAAGCTCAGTATGCTTACAGCATACGATTATACTACTGCAAGTCTTGTAGATTCCGCAGGAATAAACGCAATACTTGTCGGTGATTCTCTCGGTATGGTTATGCTTGGATATGAAGATACTCTTTCAGTTACTATGGAAGATATGATTCATCATAGCAAGGCTGTTGCAAGAGGTGCAAAGAATACTCTTGTTGTCACAGATATGCCTTTTATGTCATATCAGACAAGTGTTTATGATGCTGTTATAAATGCTGGCAGACTTATGAAAGAGGGCAGAGCTGGTGCTGTTAAATTAGAAGGTGGAGCAGAATTTGCAGAGCATATTTCTGCAATAGTTAAAGCTTCAATTCCTGTTATGGGACATATTGGTCTTACACCTCAATCTGTCAATGCTTTTGGCGGATTTAAAGTTCAGGGAAAAACAAATGAGGCTGCACAAAAGCTTATAGATGATGCAAAGGCTCTTGAAAAAGCGGGAGTATTTGCTATTGTTGTAGAGTGTGTTCCGGCAGAGCTTGGCAAGGCAATAACAGAGGCAGTTAATGTACCTGTTATAGGAATCGGTGCGGGCAAATATTGCGATGGACAGGTTCTTGTATATCAGGATATGCTCGCTATGTATAATAAAATGAAGCCTAAATTTGTTAAGGCTTATGCTAATATAGGAGAGCAAATGATTGAAGCTTTTAAGGCTTATGATAGTGAAGTTAAGAGCGGAGCTTTTCCGACAGATGAGCATAGCTTTTAATTAAGGGTGGTATTATGAGAAGAACAGATAGAGAAATTACAGATTTTTCACAGATAGTTGAAATTATGAAACGCTGTGAAGTATGCCATATTTCATTTTCTAATGAATATCCATATGTTGTGCCAATGAATTTTGGAATGAAAATTGATGGCGAAGAAATTACGCTCTATTTTCATGGTGCAGATGTTGGAAAAAAGCACGATTTGATTAAGAAAAATAATAAAGTCGGCTTTGTTATGGAAAATATGCTTTCTGTTCTTACATATGACATTGCTTGTAAGTCTGTTGCCGAATATGAGAGTGTAATGGGCTATGGTAAAATTAAGTATGCTGATGATAATGAAAAGTTAGAGGCACTCGAACTTTTAATGAACCAATATGCCAAGCCAAGTGGCGAAAAGTTTGAATTTGAACCAGAGGCGGTAAAGCATACTTGTATTATGAAACTTAAAGTTGAAGGTTTGTCTGCCAAGAGATTGGTTATAAATAAATAGTTTAGAAAAGCATCTATCGTAGGTTTTAAGGTTAGACCCCTTAATATAGGAGGAATAGAAAATGAAAATAGTAAAAACTGTTCAAGAAGTCAGAGATATTGTTAATGAATGGCGTAAGGAAGGCTTAACTGTTGGTTTGGTACCAACTATGGGCTACTTGCACGAAGGACATCAAAGCTTAATTGCGAAGTCTGTCGCACAAAATGACAGAACCGTTGTAAGTATTTTTCTGAATCCAATACAGTTCGGGCCAACAGAAGATTTAGAAAGCTATCCTCGTGACCCTGAGCGTGATGCAAAGCTTTGTGAGGATACAGGTGCAGATTTGATTTTCAGACCTGATGTAAGCGATATGTATTATGATGATTTCTGTACTTTTGCAGATATGGATATTATCACAAAAAATCTCTGTGGAAAGAGCAGACCTACTCATTTCAGAGGAGTATGCACAGTTGTTCTCAAGCTTTTCAATATAGTTAAGCCAGATAGAGCATATTTTGGTCAAAAGGACGCACAGCAATTAGCTGTTATCAAGCGTATGGTAAGAGATTTCAATATTGATATAGAGATTGTTGGCTGCCCTATTGTGAGAGAAGCTGACGGCTTAGCTAAAAGCTCAAGAAATACATACCTTAACCCTGAGGAAAGAAAGGCAGCACTTATTTTGAGCCATTCACTCAAAAAGGGTATAGATGTTATCAAAACAGGCGAAACCAACAGCAAAAAGATTATAGCTGCAATAACAGAAGTTATAAATACAGAACCACTTGCAAAGATTGATTATGTTTCTGTTGTAGATGCAGTTACTATGCAAGATGTCGAAGCAATAAAAAATGATGTTCTTGTTGCTATTGCTGTTAAGATAGGTAAGACAAGACTTATAGATAATTTTTCGTTTTCCGTTTAAAACAGGGAGGAAGTACTAATGCAAATCGAGATGCTTAAAGCGAAAATCCACAGAGCAATAGTTACTCAGGCAGAGCTTGATTATGTTGGAAGTATTACAGTGGATATAGACCTTCTTGAAGCGTCAGGGATTCTTGAATATGAAAAGGTTCAGATAGTAGATATAAATAATGGTTCTCGTTTTGAAACCTATACTATTGCGGGTGAGAGAGGTTCAGGTGTAATTTGTCTTAATGGAGCAGCTGCAAGATGTGTTTCTACGGGTGATAAGATTATAATTATGTCTTATTGCACACTTACGCCTGATGAAGCAAGAACTCATACACCAAAGGTTGTTTTTGTTGATGAAAAAAATGCCGTAAGTCAGATTACTGATTACGAAAAGCATGGAGAAATTAAATAGTTTGAGCTCTGCATAAATTAAAGGTTTTGCTCAAGCTTTTTCAAAATCAGAGCCTTTGGTTGCCGTCCGCAGATAGCGAAATACTTTATACTTCTTAAAACACAGGATGGTAGAAAAACATTTCAGTGGAATGCTTTTTGGAGGGAATCCTCTCAAGGAGTTTTCTTAAAGATGAATGTTGCTTAAAGCTTTAATTATGATAATTTTTCATAGTTATTATGAATTATAGTTATATTCAAGCTCGTATTAAATAAACATAGTATTGATTTTGCAAGATATTTTTATTGAAAAAAATATAGAGTTGCTGTATAATATACCTCAAATATAATTCGTTTGCTTAATTTACAAAATTTTTCGGAGGGAAACTGTATGAAGATTTTGATACTTTCCGCAACAACAGGCGGAGGACATATGAGTGCTGCAAATGCACTTAAAAACTATATCATGAGTGTAGAAAGCGATGCTGAGGTTAATATTATAGATGCAATTCAGGTTGTAAGTCCAACACTTAATAAGGTTGTTACAGGTGGCTATGTTTACCTTGCAACAAAAACCCCTAAGATGTATGGCGGTATTTATAAGACATCTGATAAAGATACTTCTCTTAATAAAGCTGTTAATATTGCTACATCACAGATTGGCAAAAAGCTTTTGCCAATCATAGAAAAATATCAGTCTGATGTTATTATTACAACTCATGCTTTTGCTTCAGAAATGGCAGCAATGCTCAAAGGTGATGGAGAAATTGATATTCCTGTTGTAAGTATAATAACAGACTTTGCACCACACAAAACATATATAAATGAAAATGTTAATGCATATATTGTTTCAAGCCGAGAAATGGTTGAAGATATGGTGGCTCGTGGAGTTCCAAGAGAAAAAGTCTATCCTTTTGGAATACCTGTGAAGCAAGAATTCTATAATGAAGTTTCACGCAGAGATATTCTTATAGAAGAAGGTTTAGACCCAGACTTAAAAACTGTTCTGATTATGGCAGGTAGCTTTGGTGTAACAGATGTTCTAAAAATCTATCATAATATCGTTAATGCAGAACCGGATTTTCAGGTTATACTCATAACAGGCAGAAACGAAAAGCTTTACGAAACCTTTGATAGATATTTGTCTAAGACAATTTTGCAGAATGCTCTTATTGCAGAATTTAATTCTGAGCAAGAACACCTTTTTAAAACTGTTAAAAAGCCAAGAAAGCCAAAGCCATCTAAGCCAACTAAGCTTTTGTATTTTACAGAGGAAATTCCGAGATATATGCATATTTCAGATTTGATAGTTACAAAACCGGGTGGTTTAACGGTTTCTGAGGCGATAGCTTCAGACCTTCCGATAGCTGCATATAAGCCTATTCCGGGACAAGAAGAACAGAATGTGGAATTTTTAACTGCCAAAAATATGGCAGTAAGACTTATTAAGGGCAAAGAGTGTACAAATACTATAACAGAACTTTTGACAGATGATACAATCTTAGAGGATATGAGAGCAAGTATAAAGAGATATTCTAAGGGCAACTCATCAGAAAATATATATAGGCTTTTGAAAACGCTTTGTGATAAATAAAATATTCAGTGAAATGAAAAAACGCAGTCGGACTAAATTAGCCTGACTGCATTTTTTGTTTTATGGTTAGAGTTGGGGAAAACTAAACTACCGCTTAGCTAACCAACTTCCCCAAGACATTAAAAGTTTCGCTCGAGCCTTTTTAAAGGCTTGCGGA
>OGPU01000146.1_pt1 | contig 93483 bp, 68 predicted proteins | sample 1552991 | NCBI WGS metagenome assembly OGPU01 (sample SAMEA2580296, study PRJEB22360) | human gut metagenome | biome: human gut; feature: human-associated habitat; material: faeces | place: Denmark | collected 2008/2010 | reverse complement strand
ATTCAACCGCTGACTGAGCAACTTAATCTCGGGTTGACGGCAGGTAAAGTGTGGTACGACACCCCAACCGATGATTATAACGGTCTGCAACTTGCAGCCCATCTGACCTGGAAATTCTGATTCCTTCTGCCGCCCGCTATCCGGGGCGGCCTTCCCTGCCGATTAGCCCCCACCACCTTTCCTCTTTGTTTTCCGACTACATTCACCGGATAAATTTTATTCTCCAGTGTTATATACTATAGGGGGGTATGCATTGACATATAGCATACCCCCCTATAGTATATTGCGTGCAGATGATGAGGTGCGAAATGCCCAGTACTCCGGAAGAGAAGAAAAAGGTCCTTACTCGAGTTCGTCGTATTCGGGGGCAGATTGATGCTCTGGAACGGTCGCTGGAGGGTGATGCCGAATGCCGTGCCATACTCCAACAGATCGCTGCCGTTCGGGGCGCGGCTAACGGGCTGATGGCAGAAGTGCTTGAAAGCCATATCCGGGAAACGTTTGACCGAAATGACTGCTACAGCCGCGAAGTCAGCCAATCCGTTGACGACACTATTGAACTGGTTCGTGCCTATCTTAAATAGCTGAATCTATTACCATATTGAGGAAGAGCGAGAGATGAAATCACGTGCTGCCGTTGCATTTGCTCCCGGTAAACCGCTGGAAATCGTTGAAATTGACGTTGCACCACCGAAAAAAGGTGAAGTGCTGATTAAAGTCACCCATACCGGTGTTTGCCATACCGACGCATTTACCCTCTCCGGCGATGACCCGGAAGGTGTCTTCCCGGTGGTTCTCGGTCACGAAGGGGCCGGGGTTGTAGTTGAAGTCGGTGAAGGCGTAACCAGCGTCAAACCTGGCGACCATGTGATCCCGCTTTACACCGCAGAGTGCGGCGAGTGTGAGTTCTGTCGTTCTGGCAAAACCAACCTGTGTGTCGCGGTTCGCGAAACGCAGGGCAAAGGCTTGATGCCAGACGGCACCACCCGTTTTTCTTACAACGGGCAGCCGCTTTATCACTACATGGGATGCTCAACATTCAGTGAATACACCGTGGTAGCGGAAGTGTCTCTGGCCAAAATTAATCCAGAAGCGAACCATGAACACGTCTGCCTGCTGGGCTGTGGCGTGACCACCGGTATTGGCGCGGTACACAACACAGCTAAAGTCCAGCCAGGTGATTCTGTTGCCGTGTTTGGTCTTGGCGCGATTGGTCTGGCAGTGGTTCAGGGCGCGCGTCAGGCGAAAGCGGGACGGATTATCGCTATCGATACCAACCCGAAGAAATTCGAACTGGCGCGTCGCTTCGGTGCCACCGACTGCATTAACCCGAATGACTACGACAAACCGATTAAAGATGTCCTGCTGGATATCAACAAATGGGGTATCGACCATACCTTTGAATGCATCGGTAACGTCAACGTGATGCGTGCGGCGCTGGAAAGTGCGCACCGCGGCTGGGGTCAATCGGTGATCATCGGTGTCGCAGGATCTGGTCAGGAAATCTCCACCCGTCCATTCCAGTTGGTCACCGGTCGCGTATGGAAAGGTTCCGCGTTTGGCGGCGTGAAAGGTCGTTCCCAGTTACCGGGTATGGTTGAAGATGCGATGAAAGGTGATATCGATCTGGAACCGTTTGTCACGCATACAATGAGCCTGGATGAAATTAATGACGCCTTCGACCTGATGCATGAAGGTAAATCCATTCGAACCGTAATTCGTTACTGATTTCCCGCTGGTTTACCCCGTCCAGTTCAGACGGGGTTCTTAATACTCTCCCCGGGCAGCCGTCCGGGGGATTAACCGTGAGATAATGACTGATGGAACTCATTGAAAAACATGCCAGCTTTGGCGGCTGGCAAAATGTGTATCGGCATTATTCCCAATCACTGAAATGTGAAATGAATGTCGGCGTCTATCTCCCACCAAAAGCCGAGAATGAAAAATTGCCGGTGTTGTACTGGCTTTCAGGCCTGACCTGCAACGAGCAGAATTTCATTACTAAATCGGGGATGCAGCGTTACGCGGCTGAGCACAACATTATTGTTGTTGCGCCGGACACCAGTCCGCGAGGCAGTCATGTCGCAGATGCTGACCGTTACGATCTCGGGCAAGGTGCCGGGTTTTACCTGAACGCGACGCAAGCGCCGTGGAATGAACATTACAAAATGTATGACTATATCCGCAACGAGCTGCCGAATTTAGTGATGCATCATTTTCCAGCAACGGCCAGAAAGTCTATCTCAGGTCATTCTATGGGCGGGCTGGGCGCGCTGGTGCTGGCGTTACGTAACCCAGATGAATATGCCAGCGTCTCGGCGTTTTCGCCCATTGTCTCCCCATCGCAAGTACCGTGGGGACAGCAAGCCTTTGCCGCATATCTTGGTGAAAATAAAGATGCCTGGTTGGATTACGACCCGGTGAGTCTTATTTCACAAGGTCAACGCGTTGCGGAAATCATGGTTGATCAGGGATTGAGTGATGATTTTTACGCAGAACAGCTGCGGACTCCAAATCTTGAAAAGATCTGCCAGGAGATGAATATCAAGACGTTAATCCGTTATCACGAGGGTTATGATCACAGCTATTATTTTGTCTCCAGTTTTATTGGCGAGCATATTGCGTACCACGCCAATAAACTGAATATGCGTTGATAATAGTGCACGACTGCCGGATGCGGCGTAAACGCCTTATCCGGCCCACATTTCGCTCGTAAACCGTAGGCCTGATAAGACGCGAAAAGCGTCGCATCAGGCATCTGCGCACGGCTGCCGGATGCGGCGTGAACGCCTTATCCGGCCTACACTTCGCCCATAAACCGTAGGCCTGATAAGACGCGTAAGCGTCGCATCAGGCATCACTGCACGGCTTATCTATGTTTACCACATCAAATCATCAGGCACTTTGAAGTCGGCATACGGATCGTCTTCATCCTGCTCTTCGGCGCTGAGCGCGCTGTGCAACACAATACTGCTGGCATCACGCTGAGCAATTTTATCGGCAACGCTGGCGGGAATAATGGCGTATTCACCTTCGTTATTGTTATCGACCAACAAGCGGGCAATCGCCAGACGACCATTAATCAACTGCGTTTGCGTGATTTTATCGACAAAGATTTTCTTAATCAGATTGCCGTCAGTGAAGTTAAAACCAATATCGCCATTGGCAATGGTGATTCGGTTCATTTCAATGAGCTGCTTCACCTGGGCTTTATATTCTTTCGCCAACGCCGCTTGTTTTTGCTGTTCGCTAAGCTGTTTATCACGCTCAAGCTGTGCCTTTTTATTTTCTTCTACCGCAGCCCGAGCTTCACGCGCCTGAACGCGCGATTTTTTCGCCGTTCTCTCCACCTTCGCCGCTTTTTTGCTGGTGACTAGTCCCGCTTTGAGCAACTGCTCTTGTAAGGTAAGTTTTGCCATCTTTGTTTCCAAACCCGCTGAATAATTTTTAGCGAGTATACCTGTAAACGCCGTAGGTGTATTGGCGTGGGTTTTCTCTCACCTGTGACCTGGCGTCAGCATTTTAAATCTCACTTCGGCGTCAGCCCCGCCGAATGGCGCAAAACCTTTCGTGGTATGGCATGATAGCGCCCGGAAGAGAGTCAATTCAGGGTGGTGAATGTGAAACCAGTAACGCTATACGATGTCGCAGAGTATGCCGGTGTCTCTTATCAGACCGTTTCCCGCGTGGTGAACCAGGCCTGCCACGTTTCTGCGAAAACGCGGGAAAAAGTGGAAGCGGCGATGGCGGAGCTGAATTACATTCCCAACCGCGTGGCACAACAACTGGCGGGCAAACAGTCGTTGCTGATTGGCGTTGCCACCTCCAGTCTGGCCCTGCACGCGCCGTCGCAAATTGTCGCGGCGATTAAATCTCGCGCCGATCAATTGGGTGCCAGCGTGGTGGTGTCGATGGTTGAACGAAGCGGCGTCGAAGCCTGTAAAGCGGCGGTGCACAATCTTCTCGCGCAACGCGTCAGTGGACTGATCATTAACTATCCGCTGGATGACCAGGATGCCATTGCTGTGGAAGCTGCCTGCGCTAATGTTCCGGCGTTATTTCTTGATGTCTCTGACCAGACTCCCATCAACAGTATTATTTTCTCCCATGAAGACGGTACGCGACTGGGCGTGGAGCACCTGGTCGCATTGGGTCACCAGCAAATCGCGCTGTTAGCAGGCCCATTAAGTTCTGTCTCGGCGCGTCTGCGTCTGGCGGGCTGGCATAAATATCTCACACGCAATCAAATTCAGCCGATAACAGAACGGGAAGGCGACTGGAGTGCCATGTCCGGTTTTCAACAAACCATGCAAATGCTAAATGAGGGCATCGTTCCCACTGCGATGCTGGTTGCCAACGATCAGATGGCACTGGGCGCAATGCGCGCCATTACCGAGTCCGGGCTGCGCGTTGGTGCGGATATCTCGGTAGTGGGATACGACGATACCGAAGACAGCTCGTGTTATATCCCGCCGTTAACCACCATCAAACAGGATTTTCGCCTGCTGGGGCAAACCAGCGTGGACCGCTTGCTGCAACTCTCTCAGGGCCAGGCGGTGAAGGGCAATCAGCTGTTGCCCGTCTCACTGGTGAAAAGAAAAACCACCCTTCCGCCCAATACGCAAACCGCCTCTCCCCGCGCGTTGGCCGATTCATTAATGCAGCTGGCACGACAAGTTTCCCGACTGGAAAGCGGGCAGTGAGCGCAACACAATTAATGTGAGTCAGCTCACTCATTAGGCACCCCAGTCTTTACACTCTATGTGTCCGGCTCGTATGTTGTGTGAAATTGTGAGCGGATAACAATTTCACACAGGATACAGCTATGACTATGATTACGGATTCTCTGGCCGTCGTATTACAACGTCGTGACTGGGAAAACCCTGGCGTTACCCAACTTAATCGCCTTGCGGCACATCCCCCTTTCGCCAGCTGGCGTAATAGCGAAGAGGCCCGCACCGATCGCCCTTCCCAACAGTTGCGCAGCCTGAATGGCGAATGGCGCTTTGCCTGGTTTCCGGCACCAGAAGCGGTGCCGGAAAGCTGGCTGGAGTGCGATCTTCCTGACGCCGATACTGTCGTCGTCCCCTCAAACTGGCAGATGCACGGTTACGACGCGCCCATCTACACCAACGTGACCTATCCCATTACGGTCAATCCGCCGTTTGTTCCCGCGGAGAATCCGACAGGTTGTTACTCGCTCACATTTAATGTTGATGAAAGCTGGCTACAGGAAGGCCAGACGCGAATTATTTTTGATGGCGTTAACTCGGCGTTTCATCTGTGGTGCAACGGGCGCTGGGTCGGTTACGGCCAGGACAGCCGTTTGCCGTCTGAATTTGACCTGAGCGCATTTTTACGCGCCGGAGAAAACCGCCTCGCGGTGATGGTGCTGCGCTGGAGTGACGGCAGTTATCTGGAAGATCAGGATATGTGGCGGATGAGCGGCATTTTCCGTGACGTCTCGTTGCTGCATAAACCGACCACGCAAATCAGCGATTTCCAAGTTACCACTCGCTTTAATGATGATTTCAGCCGCGCGGTACTGGAGGCAGAAGTTCAGATGTACGGCGAGCTGCGCGATGAACTGCGGGTGACGGTTTCTTTGTGGCAGGGTGAAACGCAGGTCGCCAGCGGCACCGCGCCTTTCGGCGGTGAAATTATCGATGAGCGTGGCGGTTATGCCGATCGCGTCACACTACGCCTGAACGTTGAAAATCCGGAACTGTGGAGCGCCGAAATCCCGAATCTCTATCGTGCGGTGGTTGAACTGCACACCGCCGACGGCACGCTGATTGAAGCAGAAGCCTGCGATGTCGGTTTCCGCGAGGTGCGGATTGAAAATGGTCTGCTGCTGCTGAACGGCAAGCCGTTGCTGATTCGCGGCGTTAACCGTCACGAGCATCATCCTCTGCATGGTCAGGTCATGGATGAGCAGACGATGGTGCAGGATATCCTGCTGATGAAGCAGAACAACTTTAACGCCGTGCGCTGTTCGCATTATCCGAACCATCCGCTGTGGTACACGCTGTGCGACCGCTACGGCCTGTATGTGGTGGATGAAGCCAATATTGAAACCCACGGCATGGTGCCAATGAATCGTCTGACCGATGATCCGCGCTGGCTACCCGCGATGAGCGAACGCGTAACGCGGATGGTGCAGCGCGATCGTAATCACCCGAGTGTGATCATCTGGTCGCTGGGGAATGAATCAGGCCACGGCGCTAATCACGACGCACTCTATCGCTGGATCAAATCTGTCGATCCTTCCCGCCCGGTACAGTATGAAGGCGGCGGAGCCGACACCACGGCCACCGATATTATTTGCCCGATGTACGCGCGCGTGGATGAAGACCAGCCCTTCCCGGCGGTGCCAAAATGGTCCATCAAAAAATGGCTTTCGCTGCCTGGAGAAATGCGCCCGCTGATCCTTTGCGAATATGCCCACGCGATGGGTAACAGTGTTGGCGGCTTCGCTAAATACTGGCAGGCGTTTCGTCAGTACCCCCGTTTACAGGGCGGCTTCGTCTGGGACTGGGTGGATCAGTCGCTGATTAAATATGATGAAAACGGCAACCCGTGGTCGGCTTACGGCGGTGATTTTGGCGATACGCCGAACGATCGCCAGTTCTGTATGAACGGTCTGGTCTTTGCCGACCGCACGCCGCATCCGGCGCTGACGGAAGCAAAACACCAACAGCAGTATTTCCAGTTCCGTTTATCCGGGCGAATCATCGAAGTGACCAGCGAATACCTGTTCCGTCATAGCGATAACGAGTTCCTGCACTGGATGGTGGCGCTGGATGGCAAGCCGCTGGCAAGCGGTGAAGTGCCTCTGGATGTTGGCCCGCAAGGTAAGCAGTTGATTGAACTGCCAGAACTGCCGCAGCCGGAGAGCGCCGGACAACTCTGGCTAACGGTACGCGTAGTGCAACCAAACGCGACCGCATGGTCAGAAGCCGGACACATCAGCGCCTGGCAGCAATGGCGTCTGGCGGAAAACCTCAGCGTGACACTCCCCTCCGCGTCCCACGCCATCCCTCAACTGACCACCAGCGGAACGGATTTTTGCATCGAGCTGGGTAATAAGCGTTGGCAATTTAACCGCCAGTCAGGCTTTCTTTCACAGATGTGGATTGGCGATGAAAAACAACTGCTGACCCCGCTGCGCGATCAGTTCACCCGTGCGCCGCTGGATAACGACATTGGCGTAAGTGAAGCGACCCGCATTGACCCTAACGCCTGGGTCGAACGCTGGAAGGCGGCGGGCCATTACCAGGCCGAAGCGGCGTTGTTGCAGTGCACGGCAGATACACTTGCCGACGCGGTGCTGATTACAACCGCCCACGCGTGGCAGCATCAGGGGAAAACCTTATTTATCAGCCGGAAAACCTACCGGATTGATGGGCACGGTGAGATGGTCATCAATGTGGATGTTGCGGTGGCAAGCGATACACCGCATCCGGCGCGGGTTGGCCTGACCTGCCAGCTGGCGCAGGTCGCAGAGCGGGTAAACTGGCTCGGCCTGGGGCCGCAAGAAAACTATCCCGACCGCCTTACTGCAGCCTGTTTTGACCGCTGGGATCTGCCATTGTCAGACATGTATACCCCGTACGTCTTCCCGAGCGAAAACGGTCTGCGCTGCGGGACGCGCGAATTGAATTATGGCCCACACCAGTGGCGCGGCGACTTCCAGTTCAACATCAGCCGCTACAGCCAACAACAACTGATGGAAACCAGCCATCGCCATCTGCTGCACGCGGAAGAAGGCACATGGCTGAATATCGACGGTTTCCATATGGGGATTGGTGGCGACGACTCCTGGAGCCCGTCAGTATCGGCGGAATTCCAGCTGAGCGCCGGTCGCTACCATTACCAGTTGGTCTGGTGTCAAAAATAATAATAACCGGGCAGGCTATGTCTGCCCGTATTTCGCGTAAGGAAATCCATTATGTACTATTTAAAAAACACAAACTTTTGGATGTTCGGTTTATTCTTTTTCTTTTACTTTTTTATCATGGGGGCCTACTTCCCGTTTTTCCCGATTTGGCTACATGACATCAACCATATCAGCAAAAGTGATACGGGTATTATTTTTGCCGCTATTTCTCTGTTCTCGCTATTATTCCAACCGCTGTTTGGTCTGCTTTCTGACAAACTCGGGCTGCGCAAATACCTGCTGTGGATTATTACCGGCATGTTAGTGATGTTTGCGCCGTTCTTTATTTTTATCTTCGGACCACTGTTACAATACAACATTTTAGTAGGATCGATTGTTGGTGGTATTTATCTTGGCTTTTGTTTTAACGCCGGTGCGCCAGCAGTAGAGGCATTTATCGAGAAAGTCAGCCGTCGCAGTAATTTCGAATTTGGTCGCGCGCGGATGTTTGGCTGTGTTGGCTGGGCGCTGTGTGCCTCGATTGTCGGCATCATGTTCACCATCAATAATCAGTTTGTTTTCTGGCTGGGTTCTGGCTGTGCACTCATCCTCGCCGTTTTACTCTTTTTCGCCAAAACGGATGCGCCCTCTTCAGCCACGGTTGCCAATGCGGTAGGTGCCAACCATTCGGCATTTAGCCTTAAGCTGGCGCTGGAACTGTTCAGACAGCCAAAACTGTGGTTTTTGTCACTGTATGTTATTGGCGTTTCCTGCACCTACGATGTTTTTGACCAACAGTTTGCTAATTTCTTTACTTCGTTTTTTGCTACCGGTGAACAGGGTACGCGGGTATTTGGCTACGTAACGACAATGGGCGAATTACTTAATGCCTCGATTATGTTCTTTGCGCCACTGATCATTAATCGCATCGGTGGGAAAAATGCCCTGCTGCTGGCTGGCACTATTATGTCTGTACGTATTATTGGCTCATCGTTCGCCACCTCAGCGCTGGAAGTGGTTATTCTGAAAACGCTGCATATGTTTGAAGTACCGTTCCTGCTGGTGGGCTGCTTTAAATATATTACCAGCCAGTTTGAAGTGCGTTTTTCAGCGACGATTTATCTGGTCTGTTTCTGCTTCTTTAAGCAACTGGCGATGATTTTTATGTCTGTACTGGCGGGCAATATGTATGAAAGCATCGGTTTCCAGGGCGCTTATCTGGTGCTGGGTCTGGTGGCGCTGGGCTTCACCTTAATTTCCGTGTTCACGCTTAGCGGCCCCGGCCCGCTTTCCTTGCTGCGTCGCCAGGTGAATGAAGTCGCTTAAGCAATTAATGTCGGATGCGGCGCGAGCGCCTTATCCGACCAACATATCAGGGCGGAATGATCGCAATGAACATGTCGATGACAGAAAGAATAAAAGCAGGCAAGCTATTTACCGATATGTGCGAAGGCTTACCTGAAAAAAGACTTCGTGGAAAAACGTTAATGTATGAGTTTAATCACTCGCATCCATCAGAATTTGAAAAAAGGGAAAGTCTGATTAAAGAAATGTTTGCCACGGTAGGGGAAAACGCCTGGGTAGAACCCCCCGTCTATTTCTCTTACGGTTCCAACATCCATATAGGCCGCAATTTTTATGCAAATTTCAATTTAACCATTGTCGACGACTACACGGTAACGATCGGTGATAACGTACTGATTGCACCCAACGTTACTCTTTCCGTTACGGGACACCCGGTACACCATGAATTGAGAAAAAACGGAGAAATGTACTCTTTTCCGATAACGATTGGCAATAACGTCTGGATCGGAAGTCATGTGGTTATTAATCCAGGCGTCACCATCGGGGATAATTCTGTTATTGGCGCGGGTAGTATCGTCACAAAAGACATTCCACCAAACGTCGTGGCTGCTGGCGTTCCTTGTCGGGTTATTCGCGAAATAAACGACCGGGATAAGCAATATTATTTCAAAGATTTTAAAGTTGAGTCTTCAGTTTAAATAAGCAAAATTGCCTGATGCGCTCCGCTTATCAGGCCTACAATTTCAGAGATCTACGTAGGCCGGATAAGGTGTTCACGCCGCATCCGGCATAAACTACGCTCGCGGTAACCCAGCCGATTACCGTTTGTAATCGATGGCTTCTGGCTGCTCCAGATATACGGTGGTTTGTGCCGGTTGTGTGCTGGCAATCACCTTGCCGCCACGTACCGAATAACGTACCGGAACCTGACGGCGCAGCGCGTCAAACCCATTTTCAGCCGGCAGGATAATCAGGTTGGCGCTGTTTCCGGTGGCAATGCCGTAATCCTGCAAATTCAACGTCCTGGCGCTGTGGTGGGTGATCAAATTCAGGCCATCGTTAATCTGCCCGTAGCCCATCAACTGACAAACATGCAGCCCCATATGCAGCACTTGCAGCATATTCGCCGTTCCCAGCGGATACCACGGATCGAAGACATCATCGTGACCAAAGCAGACGTTAATGCCGGACTCCAGCATCTCTTTAACGCGCGTGATGCCGCGACGTTTTGGATAGGTATCGAAACGTCCTTGCAGATGGATATTGACCAGCGGGTTGGCGACAAAGTTAATACCGGATATTTTCAGCAAGCGGAACAGGCGTGAGGTATACGCCCCGTTATAGGAGTGCATTGCCGTAGTATGGCTGGCGGTGACTCGCGCGCCCATGCCTTCACGGTGCGCCAGGGCAGCAACGGTTTCGACAAAGCGTGATTGCTCATCATCAATCTCGTCACAGTGAACATCGATGAGACGGTCGTATTTTTGCGCCAGGGCGAAGGTTTTATGCAGCGACTCCACGCCATATTCACGGGTAAATTCAAAATGCGGAATCGCCCCAACAACGTCTGCCCCTAAGCGTAACGCCTCTTCCAGCAACGCTTCACCATTGGGATACGACAAAATCCCTTCCTGCGGGAAGGCGACGATTTGTAGATCAATCCACGGCGCAACTTCCTGTTTCACTTCCAGCATTGCTTTCAGCGCAGTCAGCGTTGCGTCCGAAACATCGACATGGGTACGCACATGCTGAATGCCGTTGGCAATCTGCCATTTCAGCGTTTGCCATGCGCGTTGTTTCACATCGTCATGAGTTAATAACGCTTTGCGCTCGGCCCAGCGTTCAATGCCTTCAAACAGCGTGCCGGACTGATTCCAGTTCGGTTGTCCGGCGGTTTGCGTGGTGTCCAGGTGAATATGCGGCTCCACAAACGGCGGTAAAACTAAACCTTGTTCGGCATCCAGGCTGTTTTCAGTTACGGGCATCACACCAGATTGCGTATCAATGGCGCTGATTTTTCCGTCGTGAAGATGAATCTGCCACAGCCCCTCTTTGCCGGGTAACCGGGCGTTAATAATTGTTTGTAAAGCGTTATTCGACACTGTTAGCCTCCACATGCGTCATTGCTGCTGTCGTTTTACGATTCAAAATCGGGTTAAGGATCAGATAGCTCAGCGCGCCACCTAATACCGCGTTGACCGGAACAATTCCCGGTAACCAGTGGCCTGCGGCAATCCCCAGCGCGACCGCCAGAATCGCCACCCAATTGACACTCATCATACGCGTGGTCGCAAAGTGCTCATAGCGGCGACGGTTCATCAGATAATCAGCGATGATCACGCCGCCCACCGGAGGAATAGCTGCCGAAAGGAAGGTCAACCAGCCGACAAAATTGTTATACAGCCATAATGCGCAGACCGTACCGATAATACCGTTAATCACCGAAAGGGTTTTGCTCGACATACCGGTAATGTTGGCGAAACCTAAACCCGACGCATAGAGCGCGTTATCGTTGGTGGTCCAGATATTCAGCCCCAGCACCACAATCGCAGGCAGCAGCAAGCCCTGAGCAATCATCACATCAGAGATATCCGCCATCCCCAGTGCCGCAGCGCCCGCTGCACCGAAAATAAACATCAACGAGTTGCCGAGGAAAAAGGCCACCATCGCCACCAGCACCGCCAGTTTGGCATTACGACCAAACCGGACAAAGTCAGCGGTGAGCGTGCCCGCACTGATAAATGACCCCACAACCAGCGCCAGCGCGACATTGAAATCTAACGGTTGTGCGGGAACGACCGCTTTTAATGCGTCCAGGCCGCCCATGCCGTTAACGGCCAACCACACGGAATAACCGCCAAGACAGGCGATAGCCGGAACCGCAATCACCGAAAGAACTGTCAGCGCCGAAATGCCAAAGAAGACGGTGACGGTCATCAGTAAACCGGAGACGGCAATCAGCAAATTAATATCCAGCCCGGTTGCCTTGCCCACCGGAATAGCAAACATCGCCACGCCAACGCCAAACCAGCCAACCTGGGTGCCGCCCAGCAGCAGTGAAGGCAACCATGAGCCTTTAACACCAAACGAGAAGCGAGCAAGAAGATGGGTGGTCAGGCCGGTTTTTGCGCCAATGTAACCAAGAAATGAAGTGTAAATACCGAGGAGAAGATTACCGATGAGAACTGCGAGGAAGAAATCATGATAGCTAAGACCGGTTCCGAGAGTGCCGCCGGTCCACATACTGGCGGAAAAGAAGGTTAATCCCAGCATGACGAACGTCAATGCCAATACCCCTTTCCGCGCCGACTGCGGGACTGGCCCCTGGCTAAAGTTGTTATCTTGCGACACGAAATTCCCCCTTTTTGCTGTTTGAAACCCAAAAAATCCGCCGCATTCTATTCATCTGAAGATAAAAAGCAATCGTTTTCGTAGGGGGATATATTTTTTATATGAATGAGTGCAAAAAGGCGGGGGAAACTTATCTGTGTAAAAACAGTGGGTAGGCATGATAAGACGCGTCAGCGTCGCATCAGGCATCTGCGCATGGTGTCGGATGCGGCACGAGCGCCTTATCCGACCTACGGTTCAGGCCTGTAGGCATGATAAGACGCGTCAGCGTCGCATCAGGCATCTGCGCACGGTGTCGGATGCGGCGCGAGCGCCTTATCCGACCTACTCTTCCATCGCCTGGCGGATCTGATCCAACGACGCCGGATCATCAATGGTCGTCAGATCCCCAGGATCGCGTCCTTCGCAAATCGCCTGGATCGTGCGGCGCAGCATTTTTCCGGATCGCGTTTTTGGCAATTGCGAGACAAACCAGACGTGCGCCGGGCGGCCAAAGTTGCCAATCTGGCTGTCCACCAGCGCCATAATCGCCTTCTCTTGCGAGTGCGCCACCTCACGGTCTTCCAGACTGTCGCTCTCTTTCGGAATGACAAACGCCACCGCCACCTGCCCTTTCAGCGCATCTTTCACCCCAACCACCGCCACTTCGGCAACGCCCGGATGACTGGAGATACTCTCTTCAATCTCACGCGTACCCAGCCGATGTCCGGCAACGTTAATCACATCGTCAGTGCGCCCGAGAATAAAGTGATAACCGTCAGCATCGCGGATGCCCCAGTCAAAAGTGGCGTACACCGGACGGGAAAACAACGACCAGTACGTCTTCACAAAGCGGTCGTCGTCGCCCCAGATGGTTTGAATACAGCCTGGCGGCAATGGCCCCTCCACCACCAGCATCCCTTTCTCATTGACGCCACACGGTTTGCCGGTGACTTCATTGAGCAACTGCACGTTATAGCCATACATCGGCACGCCGGGGCTTCCCAGACGCGTCGGCCTGTCATCCAGACCGCGAGCAATCGCCATAATCGGCCAGCCGGATTCGGTCTGCCAGTAGTTGTCGATGACCGGCACATCCAGCGTATTGCTCACCCAACTGGCGGTCGGCTCGTCCAGCGGTTCTCCAGCCAGATAGAGCACTTCCAGCGACGAAAGATCGTGTTTGCGAATTTCAGCGGTAGGGAATTTTTTCAGCACGCGAATGGCGGTCGGCGCTGAAAACATGCGGCTAACCTGATATTTCTCGACAATTTTCCACCACACGCCGCAGTCCGGCCAGGTCGGCAATCCTTCGTAAACGATAGTCGCCATCCCCGCCAGCAGCGGCGCGTAAACGATATACGAATGCCCTACCACCCAGCCGATATCCGAAGCACAAAAGAACACGCCGCCCGCTTTGCCGCCAAAAATGGTGTCCATCGAGGTCGCCAGCGCCACCGCATATCCGCCGACATCACGCTGCACACCTTTAGGTTTGCCGGTCGTGCCGGAGGTGTAGAGAATGCAGGAGGTTTCGTTGGATTCCAGCCATGCCACCGGCACCCGCGCGCCGATGTGCTGATGGCGCAACGACGCGAAATCGACATCCCGCCCGCTAACGCGCGCCATTTTCGCCAGCCCGCGATCCACCAGTAAAACGTGACGCGGCTGATGCTGTGCCTGACTTATCGCATCGTCGAGCAATTTTTTATACGGAATGATTTTACCGCCGCGCGCCCCGGCATCAGCCGAGACAATCAGCACCGGTTTAGCGTCATCAATTCGCGCCGCCACGCTGTGCGAAGCAAATCCCCCAAACACCACCGAATGAATAGCGCCAATGCGCGCGCAGGCCAGCAGGGTAATATGCGCTTCGGCAATCATCGGCATATACACCAGCACCCGATCGCCACGCTGCACGCCCAGTGAGCGCAGCATTGACGCCACCGCATTCACTTCGTCATGTAACTGGTGGAAGGTAAAGGTACGCTCTTCCTCTGTTTCCGAAGAGACGGCAATCAATGCCAGCGCCCCTGGCTGTTTCTCCAGCCAGCGATCGATAGCGTTGTGACACAAGTTGGTTCGGCCTTCACAAAACCAACGGGCAAACGGCGGGTTGCTGTGGTCTAGCGTTTGCGTAAAGGGCGTCTGCCAGTCAATACGCCGGGCCTGCTCGGCCCAGAACTTCTCCGGTTCGTTAATCGAACGCTGATAAAATTCGCTAAAAGACATAATGCTCTCCTGTTGAACTTACGCCTTACCGCCGTTTACTTAAATGACGTACAGGTCGAGATACTCATTGACCGGCATCTGTTCCAGGCGAGTTCTGTCGAGAGAAACCTCCAGAATGCGCTGCTGTTGGCGAGTCGGGAACTGGCGCGCGAGATTGATTTTGAATTTATCGACCAGTTTCGGAATGCCATCCTGACGGCGGCGAGCATGACCAATGGGGTACTCCACCACCACTTCTTCAAAGCGCGTGCCGTCGGTGAACTCAAGGGTTATGGCATTGGCGATGGCGCGTTTTTCCGGGTCGTGGTAGTCAGCGGTAAACGCCGGATCTTCAAAGCAATTGATCTTCTCGCGCAGGGCGTCGATGCGTTTATCTTGCGCAACGTTGTCCTCGTAATCTGCCGCCGTTAAGCGCCCGAACAGCAGCGGGATCGCCACCATGTACTGAATGCAGTGGTCGCGGTCAGCCGGGTTATTGAGCGGCCCTTTTTTGTCGATGATGCGAATACAGGCTTCGTGGGTGCGAATGGTCACTTTTTCGATATCCGCCGCCGTTTTGCCTGCTGCCTGCATCTGTTCATAGAGCGTCATCGCTGCTTCAACTGCCGTCTGGGAGTGGAACTCCGCCGGGAAGGAGATTTTGAACAGCACATTCTCCATGACGTAAGAACCGTACGGGCGCTGGAAGCGGAACGATTCACCTTTAAAGGAGACGTCGTAGAAACCCCACACAGGCGCAGTCAGGGCTGACGGGTAGCCCATTTCGCCCGTTTTCGCCATCAGTGCCAGACGTACCGCGCGGGACGTGGCATCGCCCGCCGCCCAGGATTTACGCGTGCCGGTGTTCGGCGCATGGCGATAGGTGCGCAGCGACTGACCGTCCACCCACGCCAGCGAAACAGCGTTGAGGATTTCATCACGGGTCAGGCCAAGCATTTCGGCGACCACGGCGGTGGAAGCCACTTTCACTAACAGAACGTGGTCAAGGCCGACGCGATTAAAGGAGTTTTCCAGCGCGATGCAGCCCTGAATTTCATGGGCTTTAATCATTGCGGTCAGCACCTGTTTCATGGTCAACGGGGCTTTGCCGCTGGCGACCGCGTTGCGTGAAAGCCAGTCTGCCGTTGCCAAAATACCGCCGAGGTTGTCGGAAGGATGCCCCCACTCCGCCGCCAGCCAGGTATCGTTGAAATCGAGCCAACGGATCATCGCGCCGATGTTAAATGCCGCCTGGACGGGGTCGAGCTGGAACTGAGTTCCGGGGACGCGCACGCCGTTGGGTACGACGGTGCCAGGAACAATTGGCCCCAGCAGTTTTTTACAGGCCGGGTATTCGAGAGCTTCAAGACCGCAGCCGAGCGTGTCGAGCAGGCAGTAATGGGCGGTGTCGTAGGCTACTTTGGAGCTGATTTCGTAGTTCATCACGTAATCGACGATATCAACGATTTCACGATCAAATTCCGGGCGGATGTTGTTGATTTGAGCTGACATTGGGTTCGTTTCCTTATTGTTATTCGTAGAGGTTTACTGGCGCTTATCCAGCGCGACAAACGGGCGGTCTTCCGGTCCAACATAATTGGCGGAAGGACGGATAATTTTGTTGTCCTGACGTTGTTCGATAATGTGCGCCGCCCAGCCGGTGACGCGGGCGATAACAAACAGTGGTGTGAACATCTCGGTGGGAACGCCCATCATGTTGTAGGAAACAGCGGAGAACCAGTCGAGATTGGGGAACATCTTTTTGCTCTCCCACATCACCGTTTCCAGGCGATCGGCGATGTTGTACATCTTCAGCGAACCGCCTTCCTGCGAGAGCTGCTTCGCCACGCGTTTGATCACCTGATGACGCGGGTCGGCGATGGTGTAAACCGGATGACCAAAACCAATGACCACTTCTTTGTTTTCCACCCGCTTACGGATATCAGCTTCGGCTTCGTCCGGCGTTTCGTAGCGTTGCTGGATCTCCAGCGACACTTCATTCGCCCCGCCGTGTTTCGGCCCGCGCAGTGCGCCAATCGCGCCAATAATGGCGGAATACATATCAGAGCCAGTGCCCGCAATCACCCGACTGGTAAAGGTGGAAGCGTTAAACTCGTGTTCGGCGTACAGCACCAGCGAAATATGCATCGCCTTTTCCCAGCTTTGCGATGGCTTTTCGCCGTGCAGCAGATGCAGGAAGTGACCGCCGATGGAGTCGTCATCGGTTTCCGGCTGGATGCGTTCGCCGTTGTGGCTGTAGTGATACCAGTAGAGAAGAATCGAGCTAAGTGACGCCAGCAGTTTGTCGGCAATATCCCGCGCACCGGAAACGGTGTGCCCCTCTTTTTCCGGCAGTGTGCAGCCGAGCGCGGAAACGCCGGTGCGCATAACATCCATCGGGTGCGACGCCGCTGGTAAGGCTTCCAGCATAGTACGCACGTTAGCCGGTAAACCGCGCAGGGCTTTCAGTTTCGTTTTGTAGGCGGCGAGTTCGTCACGGGTCGGCAGTTTGCCGTGGATCAGCAGATGCGCTACTTCTTCAAATTCGCAATGTTCCGCCAGATCAAGAATATCGTAACCACGGTAATGCAAGTCATTGCCACTTTTACCCACGATGCAGAGCGCCGTATTGCCCGCCGGAACGCCAGAAAGTGCTACCGATTTTTTCGGTTTAATGACATGAGTACTGTTTTGCAGGATCGTTGTGTCGCTCATATTGTCCTCGTCATTTGTAGGGTCGAGATATTTTTCGTTGTGTTTTATTTCGCCTGGTTACGGGCAAACAGGTCGTCGAGCTTCTCTTCGTACTGGTAGTAGTTGATGCTTTCGTACAGTTCGTTGCGGGTCTGCATGGTGTCGATGACGCTTTTCTGCGTGCCTTCCTGACGCAGGACGTTGTAGACATGTTCAGCGGCGCGGTTCATGGCACGGAACGCTGAAAGCGGGTACAGCGCCATTGCGACATGGGCGCTGCGTAATTCGTCGGTGGTAAACAGCGGTGTTGCGCCAAATTCGGTGATGTTGGCGAGGATCGGCACCTGCACCGCATCGGCAAACTGGCGGTACATGGCGAGTTCGGTAATCGCCTCCGGGAACAACATCTCGGCACCCGCTTCAACATAGGCCTGCGCACGCTCAATCGCCGCATCCAGCCCCTCTACCGCCAGCGCATCGGTGCGCGCCATGATCACAAAATCAGGATCGGTTTTCGCATCCACCGCCGCACGGATCCGATCCACCATCTCCTCTTTCGAGACGATCGCTTTATTCGGACGATGACCGCAGCGTTTCGCACCAACCTGATCTTCAATATGCAATCCTGCCGCACCGGCTTTAATCATTGATTTCACCGTACGCGCCACGTTAAAGGCTGAAGAACCAAAACCGATATCCGCATCCACCAGCAGCGGCAGCGAACAAACGTCGGTGATACGGCGAATATCTGTCAGCACGTCATCAAGAGTAGAAATACCGAGATCGGGCAGCCCCAGCGACCCTGCCGCCACGCCACCGCCGGAGAGATAAATCGCCTGATATCCGGCACGCTGCGCCAGCAGCGCATGGTTAGCGTTGATGGTGCCAACAATTTGCAACGGGGTTTCTTTGCTAAGTGCAGCGCGAAACGCTTTACCTGGAGAGTGTAGAGACATAGCCCATCCTTTGTTATCAACTTGTTATTTGCGTTGATAAAGACAAAGCAATGGGTGTGCCACAATTGCCTTAATAAAATTAAATATTTAATTTCAATGAGTTAAAGATAAAGTCATGAAGTAATCCGCAAATATGCGTTTCAGTTAACGTTTCAGGCAATGTTTCACCGCGTTTCATTGCAACAATTATGAAACAAGACTAAACCCAATATTCGGTTTCTTAACTTTGCGGTGCGCTATGGCACATCCACCACGGCTGAATGACGACAAACCGGTTATCTGGACGGTATCTGTAACGCGGCTGTTCGAGCTGTTTCGCGATATCAGCCTCGAGTTTGATCATCTGGCGAACATTACCCCTATCCAGCTTGGCTTTGAAAAAGCGGTGACCTACATCCGCAAGAAACTGGCAAGCGAACGCTGTGACGCCATCATCGCTGCTGGCTCTAACGGCGCATATCTTAAAAGCCGCCTGTCAGTGCCAGTTATTTTGATTAAACCGAGCGGCTACGATGTGTTACAGGCACTGGCAAAAGCCGGAAAACTCACCTCTTCTATCGGCGTTGTCACTTATCAGGAAACTATTCCGGCGCTGGTGGCGTTTCAAAAAACCTTTAATTTGCGCCTCGACCAACGTAGCTACATTACCGAAGAAGACGCGCGCGGGCAGATTAACGAGCTGAAAGCTAACGGCACCGAAGCGGTGGTCGGCGCGGGGCTGATTACCGATCTGGCAGAAGAAGCCGGAATGACCGGAATTTTTATTTATTCCGCCGCCACCGTACGCCAGGCGTTCAGCGATGCGCTGGATATGACGCGCATGTCGTTACGCCATAACACTCACGATGCCACCCGCAACGCCCTGCGTACTCGTTACGTGCTGGGCGATATGCTCGGTCAATCACCACAGATGGAACAGGTGCGGCAGACTATTTTGCTGTATGCCCGCTCCAGTGCGGCGGTGTTGATTGAAGGGGAAACGGGGACGGGCAAAGAGCTGGCGGCCCAGGCGATTCATCGAGAATATTTTGCCCGCCACGATGCGCGACAGGGCAAAAAGTCGCATCCGTTTGTTGCCGTCAACTGCGGAGCGATTGCCGAATCGCTGCTGGAAGCGGAGCTGTTTGGCTATGAGGAAGGGGCGTTTACCGGCTCGCGACGCGGAGGTCGCGCCGGGCTGTTCGAAATCGCCCACGGTGGCACGCTGTTTCTTGACGAGATAGGCGAAATGCCGCTGCCGTTGCAGACTCGGCTGCTGCGGGTGCTGGAAGAAAAAGAGGTCACCCGCGTCGGCGGGCATCAGCCTGTTCCGGTGGATGTGCGAGTCATTAGCGCCACTCACTGCAATCTGGAAGAAGATATGCGGCAAGGGGAGTTTCGCCGTGATCTGTTTTATCGGCTGAGTATTTTGCGTCTGCAATTGCCACCACTGCGCGAGCGGGTGACGGATATTCTGCCGCTGGCGGAAAGCTTTTTGAAAGTGTCTCTGGCGGCGCTCTCCGCCCCGTTTTCTGCCGCATTACGCCAGGGATTACAGGCAAGCGAAATCGTGCTGGTGCACTACGACTGGCCGGGCAATATTCGTGAACTGCGCAATATGATGGAGCGACTGGCGCTGTTTTTAAGTGTGGAACCGACGCCGGATTTAACGCCGCAATTTTTGCAGCTGCTACTGCCGGAACTGGCGCGCGAGTCGACGAAAACTCCCGCTCCACGCTTACTGACACCACAACAGGCACTGGAGAAATTTAATGGCGATAAAACAGCAGCGGCGAATTATTTAGGTATAAGCCGGACGACGTTCTGGCGGCGGCTGAAAAGCTGAACTGCCGAATGCAGCGCGAACGCTTTATCCGGCATAAATTTCAATAGATGATGATCACCGATAAACTTACGCATCGGGGATGTTTACATAGGATTCAGAATTACTTCTTCTTATAAATATTTGCCGTGCCGTGGATCTTATTGTCAGTTTGACCAGAGGTCAGTACCAACACATCAGCCCCTTTTTCATCCGCTTTTTTGATCAAATCTTCTTTCGCATCTGCGGTCGACATTTCATTACTGGTTGAAATATCACCTATTTTTTCATATTGCGATTCAACTTTTTCAAATTCCGCTTTGGTCATTAATTCTGCGGCATAAACATTGGTAACGGCAAACGCTAACGCACCGACTAACATTTTAGAGATTATTTTCATATTACGGCTCCAGAGTTGTTATCACACTATCACCCACCCACATTATTGGGTTGATTAATAATTAGTTCAGTCAGGGCATAAACGCCAGTAACCGGAAATAAGACACTTTGTGATCTCTCTCGCACCCGATTATTTTTGGTAGAAATATGATGAAGTTACTTCACTTATTTATGGATGAAATCACTATGGATCCTTTGCACGCCGTTTATCTGACCGTAGGACTGTTCGTGATTACTTTTTTTAATCCGGGAGCCAATCTCTTTGTGGTAGTACAAACCAGCCTGGCTTCCGGTCGACGCGCAGGGGTGCTGACCGGACTGGGCGTGGCGTTGGGCGATGCATTTTATTCCGGGTTGGGTTTGTTTGGTCTTGCAACGCTAATTACGCAGTGTGAGGAGATTTTTTCGCTTATCAGAATCGTCGGCGGCGCTTATCTCTTATGGTTTGCGTGGTGCAGCATGCGCCGCCAGTCAACACCGCAAATGAGCACACTACAACAACCGATTAACGCCCCCTGGTATGTCTTTTTTCGCCGCGGATTAATTACCGATCTCTCTAACCCGCAAACCGTTTTATTTTTTATCAGTATTTTCTCAGTAACATTAAATGCCGAAACACCAACATGGGCACGTTTAATGGCCTGGGCGGGGATTGTGCTCGCATCAATTATCTGGCGAGTCTTTCTTAGTCAGGCGTTTTCTTTGCCCGCAGTGCGTCGTGCTTATGGGCGTATGCAACGCGTTGCCAGTCGGGTTATTGGTGCAATTATTGGTGTATTCGCGCTACGCCTGATTTACGAAGGGGTGACGCAGCGGTGAGCAGATAATTTACTCTCTACGTAATCAACCTGATTTGCCGGATCCCGACCATCGGCGACGATAGCCCCCGTAATGCGTGGTCCTTATTTCCGATAAGTTTACTTGAGTCTTTAGCTTCCCATTTCAGCCACTCTCCCCTGTGTGGGCTTTTTCATTGGTCTGACCCGTCCTGAATAGCCAAACAATGGCAATGTTCCACTTTGCAGGGATGATAATAAGGGGATCTGATTCAGAAAAGTTTTGAAAAGTTGGACCGCCATCGAGGCCTCGAACCCCGTACCATACAACAATCCTGGTTGTCGTCTGCTCTTCCTGATGAGCTAATGGCGGTTTTTGATATGAGCCTTACAGCATATTTTCTGTCAGGCTTGAGTGCGATGCGTAAGATACAGAAAAGACCCCACACAAACATGATGGAATTATGATTTTTTTCATATGAATGTCAACCCACACATTCACAAAACATCTGTATGAGAACATTTTTTATACACCATATAGCTGCGAAACCACTACTGGTGCTTTTTTAAGCGAAACTCCGCCGTTCACAACAAAATATCGGCGAAAAAGGAGGGGGAATGCCATTTGGCATACAGATATACAGATGAAATGATGACCTGCTTTGCGATTCACTCTCTGGTGGAATAACAACTTGCAGGTGGCTCTCTTAAATAAAAATAAACGTCGCAGATAATAAAGCTCTGATTAAACCATACACTATCAGAAATCGCTCATAACTAACGTGTAAAGTAGTGGAGTTAATTTAACAATCTGAATTTACGCTATAGGTTTACCACTACTTTGATATTATTTCGCTCTCCTTAACTAAAAAGTTAAGTGGAGCGAAGTTAATATGTTAAACCACAGGATGTTTATTAATTTTTTCAGTCTGTTAGTGTGCGATTATCGATAACAAAACGATATTTCACATCACCACGCAGCATTCGCTCATAGGCTTCATTAATTTGATCGGCCCGAATCATCTCTATATCAGCCACGATGCCATGTTCGGCGCAAAAATCGAGCATCTCCTGAGTTTCTGGAATGCCGCCAATCATAGAACCAGCTATCGCGCGGCGTTTCATGATCAGGTTGAAAACTTCCGGCGATTTATGCGGTGTCGCAGGCGCACCAACCAGCGTTATGGTGCCATCGCGCTTCAGCAAGGTGGTAAAATCGTCGAGATTATGTGGCACAGCTACTGTATTCAAAATGAAATCGAAACTCTTCACATGAGCCACCATCTCATCGGCATTGCGTGAGTTAACAACTTCATCGGCCCCCAGGGCTTTTGCCGCTTCGCGTTTTGACTCAGAAGTGGTAAATGCCACCACATGCGCCCCCATCGCGTGGGCCAGTTTAATCCCCATATGTCCCAGACCGCCGATGCCGACCACGCCCACTTTTTTACCCGGCCCGGCCTGCCAGTGGCGTAGCGGCGAGTACGTGGTGATTCCTGCACACAATAAAGGAGCCACTGCCGCCAGCTGCTCTTGCGGGTGACGAATACGCAGAACATATCGCTCATGAACGACGATCTGTTGTGAGTAGCCTCCCAGAGTATGGCCCGGTTCATCCGGTGTCGGCGAGTTATAGGTTCCGGTCATGTGATCACAGTAGTTTTCCAGCCCATCTTCACACTCTTCGCAATGTTTACAACTGTCGACAATGCAGCCGACACCAACCAGATCGCCCGGCGCATATTTTTCTACCTGATCACCAACGGCTACCACGCGCCCTACAATTTCATGGCCCGGCACGCAGGGATAAACCGTCCCCGCCCACTCGGAACGGACCTGGTGGATATCGGAATGGCAGACGCCACAGTAAGCGATTTCAATTTTGACATCATGCGGTCCCGGTTCACGCCGGGTGATATCCATCGGTTCAAGCGGTTGTTTAGCGGAATATGCACCAACAGCTTTGATCTTCATTGTGTTTACTCCTGATTAGCTATGTGTATTTGGCGATGCCTGATATGTCATCGCGGCAAAACGCGTCCATTGAATATAGCCAATATTTAAACCACCCGATCCAGCCCTAACATGCCGCGAGCCTGAATGAAACAGAGCAGCAACGTTCCCCATAAGGCGAGCGCCTATAAGTGTGATATTTGCTATCCGTAAAAGACAAAAATCGGCAAAACTGATGATATTTTCACGTAGACAAATAGTTATCTACACAACGTCAATAAGGGCATATTCTTCAAAGATAATGTCCATTTCTGCCAACACACTCATACTCAGGCCGCCCCACTCCCTGGGGCTTAAATCTCTTACTGTTCACCGTTGCAGGCGTTTCAAATGCGCATCAACCTGCCACACTCCCCCACACCAGTTGCCCTTTATGGAACGTTGCGGTTCTCGGCGAGATACGCGCCACCGCCTCGGCGGAACAGGAGGCGTCCACCAGCACAAAACTGGCGTCATCCTGCGCTTTTGGCCACACGTGCTCGCCTTTTTCGTTGAGCGGCAATACATCACCGGTGGCTAAAAACAGCGAGCGGGATAAATTCTGTTCGTTAGGGCGAATATAGAGCTGCGCGTACAGATTGGCTTTTTCCAGCATGTCGCCCAGGCCGTAGGGTGACCAGTGGTCGATAACGCTGTCGGTGCCGGTCATGACTTTTACGCCTTTGTCGTGCAGCTGTTTGAGCGGCATATGCAACGTGCCAATCGGCACCGTCGAGGCGATAGAAATTTGCTGCGCCACCATCCGGTGTGCCAGTTTATCTACCTGTTGTTCGTTGAGCGTTGCCAGCGCAAAGGCGTGGCTGATGGTCAGCTTGCCTTTTAGCTGCGGCGTTTTCTCCACTGTTTCAACCATATAATTGATGGCTGCCACGCCTGCCGGCGTGGTTTCGTGCAGGTGAATATCGACGCCTTTGTCATAGTCCAGCGCAATCTGGAACATGGTGTCGAGGGATTTTTCCATCGCGCCATCAACACTGGTCGGGTCCAGCCCGCCGACGTAATGCGCCCCCGCCTGCATCGCTTCGCGCATTAAGGATTCCGATTTCGACAGCAGCAAACCGTGCTGCGGGAAGGCGACGATTTCACACTCGAAGCCCGCCTGACGTCGCGCCAGCACCGCCTGCAAATTTTGCAGATTTTTCAGGCCGGAAACCGGTTCGATATTGCAGTGGCTGCGGGCAATGGTGGTGCCTTTCGACTGCAATAAATCGATCAGTTTTTCCGCCCGTTCCTGCGTGTACGGTTGCAGTTCCGGCAGCATTTTCTGCTCGAGTTTGATCATGTCCTGGATAGTGGTGCCTGCCGGACGATTGAGCGAGCGCCACGGCCCGCCGTAGAAGGTTTTGTCGAGATGAATATGCATGTCGCGGGTGGTGGGCAGCATCAGCTTACCGCCAGCGTCATAGTGCGGCAGCGTGGCGTCCGGATGCTGCTTGTTCTCGCGCAGGGCAACAATTTTACCGTCCTGAATCTCCACGGTCTGGCGCGCCGTGCGGGTCTGTACCGCCACGCCATTTTCGTAGTCAAAACCGGTTTCCAGCAGCACGTTATCGAGATAGTAATGCGGGTCAGTGATTTTCATGGTGTTGTTCGCTTCGCAGTTTAGGGTGCCAGCTACCCCCGCATGGGCGAGCGGCACTGAGGTACCAAACAGCGCGGCGGCGGTGACCATCTTACCGCTCTGGCTCAGAAATTCACGGCGTCTATTGTTTTCTTTCATCTTACGTCCTTAGGTTTTAATAATATGGGTGCCCGTTTCGCCGCGTAGCGCCGCAGGCAGGCATTCCGGCGTGGTGATAATCACTTCTTTGCCGCCCTGTTCCAGGAACGTCAGGCTGGCGATGATTTTTGGCAACATGCTGCCGGGCGGGAAATGTCCTTCCTGCATATAGCGGGTCATGGTGGCAATATCTACGCGATCCAGCGCCTGCTGCTGCGGTTTGCCAAAGTGAATACACACTTTTTCAACGCCAGTGGTGATCACCAGAATGTCGGCGTGAATTTCGCGAGCCAGTAGAGCGGTAGAGAGATCTTTGTCGATAACCGCGTCCACGCTTTGGTAATCCCCCGCTTCGGTGCGTACCACAGGAATTCCACCGCCGCCCGCGCCAATCACCACAAAGCCTTGTTGGATCAGCGCCTTAATGGCAGGTGCTTCGACAATACGTTTCGGTTCCGGCGAGGCGACCACGCGGCGATAGCCCCGTCCGGCATCTTCAACAAAACGCCAGTCAGGGTTTGCCTTTTGTAGTTCGTCACGCTGGCTTTCACTAAAGAATTCGCCGATGGGCTTGGTGGGATGGGCAAACCCCGGATCGTTTTTATCCACTTCCACCTGAGTCACCACGGTGACGGCTTTTTTCTCGCCGTGACGCGCCAGTCGGTTGTTCAGCGCCTGCTGGATCAGATAGCCAATGCCACCTTGCGTATCCGCCACACAGTTCGCCAGCGGCGTTAAGGGCAGCCCTTCGCGCTCGTGGGCAATCTCCGCGCGGCGTAAATCCAGCCCGACCTGCGGCCCGTTGCCGTGGGTCAGCACAATGTCGTAATCGGAAGCCAGCATTTCCAGCACCGTATCGGCCACGGCTTTCACCGCCTCCGCCTGATGCTCAATCGACTGGCTGGCGTTATCTTTGATAATGCTGTTGCCACCAATGGCAACGACCACAAGTTCTTTCATGTTGTTATGTCCGCGACAGAGGGTGATGGGGTTATGACCAACGCCAGACTGCCTGATGCGCTACGCTTATCAGGCCTACAGATTCCCGTGCCATTCGTAGGCCGGATAAGGCGTTCACGCCGCATCCGGCTGTGGTGACCAATGCCTGATGCGCTACGCTTATCAGGCCTACAGATTCTTGCGCCACTCGTAGGCCGGATAAGGCGTTCACGCCGCATCCGGCTGTGGTGGCCAATGCCTGAAGCGCCACGCTTATCAGGCCTACAGATTTCCGCGCCATTCGTAGGCCGGATAAGGCGTTCACGCCGCATCCGGCTGTGGTGGCCAATGCCTGAAGCGCCACGCTTATCAGGCCTACAGATTTCCGCGCCATTCGTAGGCCGGATAAGACATTCATGTCGCATCCGGCATAAACATGTAACTCAGACGCCGTAACGTTCGCACCAGCCGAGAATGGCTTTCTCGAAGCAGGCGAAGGGTGGATGCACAATGCCCGCGCCAATCATGCCGACGCCCGCATCTTTATGGGCAATGGCGGTGTTGATCACCGGCAGAATGCCGCTGCTACCCACGCGGGTGATGTCGATTGCCGACGGAACGCCCATAAAACCGAGCAGCGGAATGGTGACGTTGGGGTTTTCGCCAAGGGTGATTTCACGCATCTGACGGGAGAAATCGATAGCCTCTTCCACCGTGCCCCCCACCAGCGCGACGATAGCGGGTGCGGTCGCCATGGCAAATCCGCCAATACCGTAGGTTTCAGTAATGGCGCTGTCGCCGATATCCAGCCCCGAATCTTCCGGCTTATAACCGGCAAACATCGGGCCGATGACCTGTTGCGCCGGGCCGGTAAACCACTGCCCCGGCAGGCCGCTGACTCGCAGGCCGAACTCGACGCCGTTACGCGCCATAGTGGTCACCACGGTGCTGTATTCGATGCCGTGCGCCGCATCCATCGCCGCTTTACACATCGCCATCCACGTCGGGCCGGAGAAGTAGTCGCTGCTGGCGACAAACTCAAACACTTCGCGCTGTTGCTCGACGGAATAACCTGCCTGAATAATCCCCGGCGTCAGCGCCTGAATCAGCAACGTCGTCCCGGCGTTATTGCGGTTATGGCATTCATCGCCCATATGCAGCGCCTGCGCCAGCATTAAGCGCAGATCGATTTCGCCGATAATTTTCATCGCGTCGCGCAGCATGGGTCCCTGCACATCGCGCATCCAGTTGAGGCGGTCGATCACGCTCTGGTCGTTAGCGCCCATACGCAAAATCTTCGCTATCTGCTCGCTCATGTTGGTATAAGCGATGTTGCCATAGGTTTTGTTTTTCACGATGTGCATAAACATCGAGGCCGAGGTGACGCCCGCCATCGATCCCACACAGTCGTGCTCGTGGCACGGCGAGAAGGTGATCTCCCCGGAAGCCGCCAGCTCAGCCGCCTCGTCGAGATCTTTCGCCAGTCCTTCAAACACCAGCGCTCCGGTGACCGCGCCTTTCATCGCGCCGCACATTTTTTCCCAGGTGACCGGCGGCCCGGCGTGAAGAATGGTTTTCGGCGTCATGCCCGGCACCACGTTAATCGCCTGATCAAAACCAATCAGCACCGGATGCGACTGGATAATGCGCTCCAGCGCCTGCTGGTTAGCGGCGGTGATTTTGTCCGCCAGCGGCGAATCGGCAATGTTGTCCAGTGCCTGCACCACCTGCATATTGCCCTGCCCCGGCGGCGTCCAGTCGAGTTGGGTCACTTCTACATGCTGCTTTTTCAGATCATCGCTAAACATGGCGATACCGACGTTAATAACGTTCAACGGTTGGCTAAACAGTGACTGGCTCATCAGGCTTCCTCCCCTTTGCAGATAAATTCACGCGCCAGCAATCCGGTATTGGTGCTGCTGCTCGCCAGAATCACTCCGGCATCAAGCAGCATCTGGCTTTGTTGTTCTAATGATGGCGTATCGAGATCGGTGCCCAGCACATAGGCGAGAATGATCAACTCGCGTCCTTCGGCAGCGGCGATCGCTTTCGCTTCTTTGATCGCCTCGATGGTGGAACCGACCGGATCTTCATGCGATCCAAATCCGAGCACAAAATCCATCACGATCACCGCCACTTCTGGATCGCGCGCTTCTTCGATCAAGCGGCTGATACGGTTGGTCGGGTCAATCATTGGATGCGGCTTGCCGTTGGTGAAGTCATCATCGCCAAAGTCGAGGAAGGTGTGTTTGATGCTGCGGTTGATATCTTGCAGGCGGAATTCAGGATCGGGCTGGATATTGCTGTAGACATCGCCATGTTTTTCCATCACCGCGAACAGGGTTTCGTCACACAGCGTACCGCCGCAGAACAGACCACGAATGTATTTCTGCTGCGGTTGCAGACGCGCCCGCACATCCGCAATCAACGGCTGGTTCAGCGTATGCAGGTCGAGATGTTCTTGTTTCACGCCGGAGAGCATCACCGCTTTCAATGCCGCCTCTTTGCTGCCGCGAGCAAACTGTAGCCCCTGCTCATCCACTGGCGTTTCGCCACGACCGAGGAAGCAGGCCACCACTGGCTTGCGGCAGGCGCGTGCGCGTTCCAGCACTTTGCGGGCCACCGCAGGCGCAGGCGGTTTGGAGATAAGCACAATGATTTCAGTTTGCGGATCGTTTTCCAGCATCCCGATGGCATCGAGCATCATCAGGCCACCGATTTTCTCGCTCAGGTCGCGCCCGCCGGTGCCGATCAGTTGTGAAACGCCGCCACCAAATTCATAGATACGGACGCTCAATTCCTGGCTGCCGGTGCCAGATGCGCCAACAATACCGATGTTGCCGCGACGCACGGCGTTACCAAAGCAGAGCGCCGCGCCGTTGATAATCGCCGTGCCGCAGTCTGGCCCCATCATCAGCAGCCCTTTTTCATGGGCCAACTGTTTGAGCGCCAGTTCATCTTCAACTGAGACATTATCGGAAAACAGCATCACGTTGAGGTCATTTTGCAGCGCCTGACGCGCTTCGCGAGCGGCAAACAGACCGTTGACCGAAATCACTGCCAGGTTACTTTCCGGGATATGCTTTTTGGCGCTGGCAATAGTGCCGTAACGCGCCTCGTGCGAGCCGCTTTGCGCTTTGGTGTTGAACAGTTCTTCAATCTCCGCCAGCAACTGCTCGTTGTCCACACCCGATTTACCATTGATGACAATCATCAGGTCGCCGTTTTTCGCCTGCTCCAGCTCCGGCGTCAGCAGTCCTAAATTCTTCAACACGCCTTTGTTCATTTCGGTCGCCATCGCCACAAATGCCTGCTCGACGCCGTCGAGTTTATTTGCACGCGTGGAGATAGACATCAGCGAGACAGAATCAAAATAGGTATTCGGTTTAATGACTATTTTAACTGACATAATTCCCTCCGTAGGTTTGACTCAGCGCACAACCATCGGCCATGCCATACAGCATGTCGCAGCCGGAACTGGAGCCAATATGTTTAATTTTTTCTATTGCCTGAGTTGCGTTCCCAGGGATGTCATAAATAATGTTGTGAATAAAACGATGAATATTTTCCCGGCAGCGTTGTTGTAATGCGGCTTCCAGCGTGATGGCACTTAATAACGTGGTATTATTTCTGCCGCGTTGCAGACCGAGATAAAATTCCTCTTTGTATTTTTCCGCCGGATGTCCGGGAAGAAATAAAATAAGCGCCAGACCTGTTAAATAATCGTCGGCTGATGGCGTAAGGCCAATCCCTAAGCCCATCATACTGGCGACCGCTACGGCGATATTTTGTTTATCGTTTACGGCCTGAATAACTGCCCGTCGTTTAATATGTAGTTCTTTATTTAACGCCTGATAAAACGGATTATCGCCGCGATAATTAAACAGGGTTTCATTTTCCCCCAGGTGCTGATGAATAATGTCGTGCCACTGTTGCCAGGCGATAAGGTGAAAATTCAGAGCGGTCATTTGCAAGGTTGGGGACAGCCAACGCTGGCAATGACTCATCTCTATATGAAGATGTTGACCAACCGTAATGCCTTGATCGTCAAACTGAACCTTATCACCATGCCGGAACAGACCATTAAAGTGAGTGAGTGCCAACCGACAACTGTTTGGCGCATTGTCGTACTCTTCACAAAGCAGCGTCAGCAACTGCTGGCGAGCCGGGAGTGCGATATTTACCGCTCTGGCAAAGACCTGTTCAACCTGTCCTTGCCCCCGCTGCGCCAGAAAATCAGCATCCGCAGTTAGCGCCCACACACACCGTCTTTCTGGTGTGTTGATAGCAAGCCTCCCGGTTTATGCGCCTGCGGCAATCAGTAACTGCGCAATCTCTTCAAAGCCCCGTTCTCGCGCCAGTTCCAGCGGTGTTTTGCCATATTTATCCGTCAGATGCGGGCTGGCACCGTGTTCCAGTAATAACTGGACAATCGCCTGCTGTTTAATCCCGCCATCATTAAGCACAATCGCTTCCAGTAGCGGCGTCCAGCCAACATGGTTGGTCTGGTTAACGTTAATCTCCGTATGCGCCAAAAGCTCTTTTACAATACTTAAATGGCCTTTTTCACAGGCAGGCGTCAGGCCGACACCGCCAAAACGGGTTACGCAATTAAGATCGGGTTTAGCCGGTAAAATAATTCGTAGTAGCGTTAAATCATCGTTCAGACAGCTAATTAAAAAAGGATTTAAACAGGTATGATCTTGTTTATTAATATTCGCTCCGGCGTCAATTAATGCCTGAACGCAAGCATATTGCTGATATAAACTTGCCAGCGTAATTGCCGTTTTCCCCTGACGATCGCAGGTATTAATATCGACACCCAGCGCAAGGCAGATTTTTACTTTATCGATATCCCCCTGTTGCGCAGCCAATAAATAGTCTGCAGGTAGATTTTTTATAGTCATTCACATTCACCTGGTTTTTGTGGCTGTTTTCGATGAATTGAGAATAGCAACGATAATCTGATAAAAGAACCCGCTTAAATTTAATTCGCCGTATTTCGCCTTTTTGTTGAATGATGTTCAACAATCTTTTCGCCGTGTGCGGTAGTGCAATATTTGTTTCTTTGACCCGATACCCTTTCACTCAATCAGGTTTTATTTCTCTATAGTCTGCACATGTAAGAGTAGCTTTCGTCCATGTCTAACCAGAGGGGAACAAGATGAACGGACTCACGGCAACGGGTGTCACCGTCGGTATTTGTGCAGGGCTTTGGCAGTTAGTGTCTTCACATGTCGGGCTCTCTCAGGGATGGGAATTATTAGGAACCATTGGCTTCGTCGCCTTTTGCAGTTTTTATGCCGCAGGCGGCGGTAAATCGGGGTTTATCAAAAGCCTGGCGGTTAATTATTCCGGGATGGTGTGGGCGTTTTTCGCCGCGCTGGCTGCCGGTTGGCTGGCCCCGGTGAGTGGACTGTCCGCGTTCTGGGCGAGCGTGATTACGACTGTACCCTTCTCGGCGGTGGTGGTCTGGCAAGGGCGTTTCTGGTTACTGTCTTTTATTCCCGGAGGCTTTCTCGGCATGACGCTATTTTTTGCCAGCGGGATGAACTGGACGGTGACATTACTGGGTTTTCTGGCGGGTAACTGCGTGGGGATAATTTCAGAATACGGCGGACAAAAATTAAGCGAAGCGACGACCAAAAGCGACGGGTATTAAAAGTTATTCAAAAATGATTATCCATCTTTAACCGATACCTCTACAGTCATGGCTGGAGAAATTCAGAATCGAAAATGGCGGGAGCGAGTCGATGAACTCAATTTTTACCGAAGAGAATCTGTTGGCATTTACTACCGCTGCGCGTTTTGGCAGCTTCAGTAAAGCCGCAGAAGAGTTGGGTTTAACCACTTCCGCCATTAGCTACACCATTAAACGTATGGAAACAGGGCTGGATGTGGTGCTGTTCACTCGCAGTACCCGCAGCATTGAGTTAACGGAGTCCGGGCGTTATTTTTTCCGCAAAGCTACCGACCTGCTGAATGATTTTCACGCCATTAAACGCAGTATCGATACTATTTCGCAGGGCATAGAAGCGCGTGTGCGCATTTGTATTAATCAGCTGCTTTATACGCCCAAACACACCGCGCGCTTATTACAGGTGCTGAAAAAGCAGTTTCCTACCTGCCAGATTACCGTGACGACCGAAGTGTATAACGGCGTCTGGGATGCGATTATTAATAATCAGGCAAATATCGCCATCGGCGCGCCCGACACGCTGCTGGACGGCGGCGGCATTGATTACACGGAGATTGGCGCGATTCGCTGGGCTTTTGCCATCGCCCCGGATCACCCATTAGCCTTTGTGCCGGAGCCGATCGCCGAAAGCCAGCTGCGTCTCTACCCTAATATCATGGTGGAGGACACCGCGCATACGATTAATAAAAAAGTGGGCTGGTTGCTGCATGGGCAGGAGTCAATTCTGGTGCCAGATTTCAACACCAAATGTCAGTGCCAGATTTTAGGTGAAGGAATTGGTTTTTTGCCGGATTACATGGTCCGTGAGGCGATGGCGCAATCCTTGCTGGTTACCCGACAAATCCATAACCCGCGCCAGGATTCACGCATGTTACTCGCAACCCAGCACTCTGCCACCGGTCAGGTGACGCAGTGGATTAAAAAACAATTTGCGCCAAATGGCATATTAACGGGGATCTATCAGGATTTACTGCATCGGGAGAATTAATCGCTGCCAACCTCCCGATGCGCTGTGAATAGCGGTTTACATCAACCACCTGCTTTCATTACCCATTCAGAGATAAATTTATTACCCGGTACTGGCGGAGAGTACAAATAGCCCTGTAAAAAGTGAACGCCTTTACCGATCATTAAATCCGCCTGCTCCTGGGTTTCTACCCCTTCCGCCACGATACTCAGACCAGGCTTACGCGCCAGTTCGACAATATTGTCCACAATATGACCGGAGATTTCATCGACACTCGCCATTTGCACAAACGACTTGTCAATTTTAATAAAATCGACCGGGAACGCCTGCAAGTAACGATAGGTCGCATAACCCGTACCAAAGTCATCCAGCGCAAAAGTAATATTGTGCTGATGAAGGCTGTCAAATATCGCTCTGGCTTCTGGCGTTACCGGAATAGGATTACGTTCCGTCAGCTCAAGAACCAGCTTGATTTTATCGTTACCTAATTTCTTAACCAGGTTCAGACACTCTTTTTCAAATCCCGCAGCCAAAAAACAGCCCGCCGAGACGTTGATACCAATATGGAAATTGTCCGGCAGCAAATGTTTTACCGGCATCAGAATATCCGCAGTCTGTTTCATCAGCTGGCGAGTCATTATGACAATAAGACCGGATGACTCCGCCAGAGGAATAAACTGATCCGGTGGGATCATTCCCGTTTGTGGATGTTCCCAGCGGACAAGCACTTCACAGCCTGTCAGTACCCCAGTCTGCGCGCAGAAAACCGGTTGGATCCACGGTTTAAACTCGTGGTTTTCCAACGCCAGACTGATGGCTTCAGGCGTGACGATATGGTGATAGTGATTATCATTAATATATTTGTGACTATTATTACCCGTGGCGGATATGATCTCCGGATTGTACTGAAAGAAAATATCCCGCCAGAAAGTAATATCGCTCTGAATCCCCAGTTTCTCAAAGAGCTGTTTCTTTTGATGTGAAATGGTCTTTGCACTGCGATTTCTGTACTGTGATATTTCTGTTACAGACATTCCCTGCATCAGCAGCTTGAGTAGCAGTCGTTCTTTCTCGGATACGCTACCAGGCAATGACAAATGAACCGTTGTACCGAACTCTTGCAGAAAAACACGAAAATCACATGAATTCATGAACACACCTTTTATCTTTTATCGCTGTTCAGTATGAGTGATTACCTGTGGATTCCTGAGCACACATAAGGGGTAACCATAAACATTAGCGATGCCATACGTATAACATCCCACATCACTATCAAGAAGATTATCTTTACCTCTGATGCTCGCTCAAAAACAGTTACGCTAAATACCTTAAAAAGGTAATCACAAGTCAAACTCAGGAGATAATCACGCAAGAATGCAATATTAAAATTCAGATACTCATTTTTGGTAATAAAGAAGTAGTTGGACTATTTCGATATTTATAATTTCCCACTACGTATTGACGCCCATTCATGAGTAAAGGCGCATTATATGAATTTAACAATCCAGATCAACTGAAAATACCTCAACCTCATAAACACATAGCGTCAACATTCAATGACATAATGAGTAAAGATGTTGGTTATGCATACACGTCATTACTCCATGCCTATCCCTTAACAACCTGCTTTTTAAGACTGAATCCATTCAGCAATAGATAGCCAACATTATAACAATGACAATAAAAACAATATTTAAAACAATCAATAAAATATCAGACACAGACAATTAAACCTTAAACAACAAACGGTTACATTGATTTTAGTTGATTTGCGCTACGCGTTCCCCATGAATAAAGCGTCATTTCAAATTAGCACCAATATTTACATTAAATAAGACTAAGCTTATTGAACATTCACAACAGTCCAAACGTAGTTTTTGGGCTTCAATAGTTCTTTTCTTTTTTATTATCTGTTGCCTGGCAATCATCAATCGATACTAAGGGCTTAACTGTACAGATATAACGTATCAAGAGGTAAGAGAAACCGCGCCATATGCAGACATGGCGCGGTTTTATGCAATAACAATCACGCGTCCGGGAACATCACGCTATGGCCCGGCGCTTCACGATGGAGATGGATAAAGTTAAGGTGCCGCTCGTACTGGTCGAGAATATCGGTGATCACCTGCTCTTTGCTGTAGTCCATCAGGTCGTTGCCCTGGCTGCCTTCTAACAGGAAGGTTTCCAGCCGGTAGTAGGTCGATTTCCCGCTACGTGCGCGGTAGGTAAAGCCCGGCACCGAGTATTGCTGCGGCCAAATCTGATAGACAAAGTTTTGCTCTTCGCCCATATGCACCAACAAATCCAGATGCCCCAACTGTTGTCCCTCTTCCGGCGGCAGGTTTTTTAGCTCCACGTACGCGCCGCGCAACCGCAGTTCCTGCGCCACTTCTTCCATTGCCGGATAACAGACCGTCTCCATCATCTGTTTAGTGTAACGCGTGCCCGGATAATTCATCAGGCGCGAGAGACGTTTTTTCCAGCTCAGGCGATCCTGAAGCCCCAGCGGTCGCGGCGCGGTATCGCGGTTGGCACTTTCACGGCGGTAATCTTCTACCTTCAGAGATTTATACAACCCCGCCATCACGAAGAAGATCACAAAGCTGAACGGCAGGCCCATAATCACCGTGGTGTTTTGCAGCGCGGATATCCCGTTGGTCATCAGCATGCCTAGCGTCAGCAGGCCAATCGCCACCGACCAGAAGACGCGCAGCCACCCGGGTGCGTCGCTGTTGATATCTTTAAGCTGCGAGGTGAAATTCCCCAGCACCAGCGCACCGGAGTCCGCCGAGGTCACATAAAATAGCAGGCCAGTAATGGTGGCGACGGAGGCGCTAAAGGTAAACGCCGGATACTGCGCCAGCAGGCTGTAGAAGCCGCGCTCCGGATGGACCATCGCTTCCTCGGCAAATGCCGCGCCGCCGTGGATGATTTCATACAGCGCGCTATTGCCGAATACCGAGAGCCATAACAGCGTGAAGGTAAACGGAATAATCAACGTGCCCAGCACGAACTGGCGAATGGTACGCCCACGCGAGATACGCGCCAGGAACAAGCCGACAAACGGCGACCATGCCACCCACCATGCCCAGAAGAAGAGCGTCCAGTTATTCATCCACTCAACCGGACGGTCGAAGGCAAAACTGTTGAGCGTCATGCCCATAAAGCGATTCACATAGTCGCCAACATTCAGCACCAGTGCATTAAGCAGGAACGAGGTGTCGCCCATAAACAACACGAACAGGATCAATCCCAGCGCCAGCGCAACGTTGAGTTCCGATAACACGCGAATGCCCTTATCAACACCGGATGTCACCGAGATAGTGGCGATGATCACCGACAAGGCGATCAGTGCCGCTTTCGCCGCCATCGAATCGGGAATATCAAACAGTACGCTCAAGCCATAGTTAAGCTGCACCACACCGATACCGAGCGTAGTGGCAATACCGAAGATGGTGCCGATCACCGCAGCAATATCCACTGAGTGACCTATCGGCCCGTTAATCCGTTTACCGAAGATCGGGTACAGCGCCGAGCGGATAGTGAGCGGCAAATTATAACGATAGCTAAAGTATCCGAGCGCCATGCCCATCAGCGCATACATCGACCAGCCGGTTAAGCCGTAGTGAAACAGCGTCCAGACCATCGCCTGACGCGCGGCCTCAATCGTCTGTCCCGCGCCTTCCGGCGGCTGCATATACTGCGTTACCGGTTCGGCTACGGAGAAGAACATCAGGTCGATACCGATCCCGGCAGCAAACAGCATCGCCGCCCAACTCAGCAGACTGAATTCCGGTTTTGATTGTTCTGGCCCGAGCTTCACCGAACCAAAACGCGAACAAGCGATACAGACCACAAAGACAATATAGAGCGTTGCCGCCAGCAGATAGTACCAACCGAAGGTTTTAGAAACCCAGTCCAGCGTGCGGCCAATCCACAGGGCCGAGAAGTCGCGAAACAGGATCGTTGTCAGGGAAAACAACAAAATCAGTCCGGCGGAAGTGTAAAACACCACCGGATTGATTTTGTCCTTTTCCCTGCTGTGTGAAAGGTCTGTCATCCAGTATCCCCACTGTTATTGTTACCATTTAAAATCAAATTAGTAACAATTAAGACACATTTTATATTGAACGTCCAATCAATAACCGCTTTAATAGATAAACAACGCTGATGAATGGAGTGGCGAAAATGCCCAAATTGGGAATGCAGTCGATCCGGCGCAGACAACTGATCGACGCCACGCTGGAAGCAATAAATGAAGTGGGCATGCACGATGCAACGATCGCGCAGATCGCCCGCCGTGCAGGCGTTTCTACGGGGATCATCAGCCACTATTTCAGGGACAAAAATGGTCTGCTGGAAGCAACCATGCGCGATATCACCAGTCAGCTGCGTGACGCGGTTTTGAATCGATTACATGCACTTCCGCAGGGCAGTGCAGAGCGGCGATTACAGGCGATTGTTGGCGGAAACTTCGATGAAACCCAGGTGAGCAGTGCGGCGATGAAAGCCTGGCTGGCCTTCTGGGCCAGCAGTATGCATCAGCCGATGCTCTATCGCTTGCAGCAGGTCAGTAGCCGCCGCTTATTGTCGAATCTGGTGAGCGAATTTCGCCGCGAGTTACCGCGCCAACAGGCACAGGAAGCGGGCTACGGCCTTGCCGCGCTAATTGACGGATTATGGCTGCGCGCGGCACTGAGCGGCAAACCGCTGGATAAACCTCTCGCACACTCGCTGACCCGTCACTTTATTACTCAGCATTTACCCACCGATTAACCGAGGAAACGTGATGTCCCGAATGGCAGAACAGCAGCTTTATATACATGGTGGTTATACCTCCGCCACCAGCGGTCGCACCTTCGAGACCATTAACCCGGCCAACGGTAACGTGCTGGCGACCGTGCAGGCCGCCGGGCGTGAGGATGTCGATCGCGCCGTGAAGAGTGCCCAACAAGGGCAAAAAATCTGGGCGGCGATGACCGCTATGGAGCGCTCGCGTATTCTGCGTCGGGCCGTTGATATTCTGCGTGAACGCAATGACGAACTCGCAAAACTGGAAACCCTCGACACCGGAAAAGCATATTCGGAAACCTCAACCGTCGATATCGTTACCGGTGCGGACGTGCTGGAGTACTATGCCGGGCTGATCCCGGCGCTGGAAGGCAGCCAGATCCCGTTGCGTGAGACGTCATTTGTTTATACCCGCCGCGAACCGCTGGGTGTGGTGGCGGGGATTGGCGCATGGAACTACCCGATCCAGATTGCTTTGTGGAAATCCGCCCCCGCGCTGGCGGCGGGTAACGCGATGATCTTCAAACCGAGCGAAGTCACCCCGCTTACCGCGTTAAAGCTGGCTGAAATTTACAGCGAAGCGGGCCTGCCGGACGGTGTATTTAACGTGTTGCCGGGCGTGGGCGCGGAGACCGGGCAATATCTGACCGATCATCCGGGCATTGCCAAAGTGTCATTTACCGGCGGCGTCGCCAGCGGCAAAAAAGTGATGGCTAACTCGGCAGCCTCTTCCCTGAAAGAAGTGACCATGGAGCTGGGCGGTAAATCACCGCTGATCGTTTTCGACGATGCGGATCTCGATCTCGCCGCCGATATCGCCATGATGGCGAATTTCTTCAGCTCCGGTCAGGTGTGTACCAACGGCACTCGCGTCTTCGTTCCGACGAAATGCAAAGCCGCATTTGAACAAAAGGTTCTGGCGCGCGTTGAGCGCATTCGCGCGGGCGACGTTTTCGATCCGCAAACTAACTTCGGCCCGCTGGTCAGCTTCCCGCATCGCGATAACGTGCTGCGCTATATCGCCAAAGGCATAGAGGAAGGCGCGCGCGTACTGTGCGGCGGCGATGTACTGAAGGGGGATAGCTTCGATAACGGCGCATGGGTTGCACCGACCGTGTTCACCGATTGCAGCGACGATATGACCATTGTGCGAGAAGAGATTTTCGGGCCGGTGATGTCCATTCTGATCTACGAGTCGGAAGACGAAGTCATTCGCCGCGCTAACGATACCGACTACGGTCTGGCGGCGGGTATCGTGACGGCGGACCTGAACCGTGCGCATCGCGTCATTCATCAGCTGGAAGCGGGTATTTGCTGGATCAACACCTGGGGCGAATCCCCGGCAGAGATGCCCGTTGGCGGCTACAAACACTCCGGCATTGGTCGCGAGAACGGCGTGATGACGCTCCAGAGTTACACCCAGGTGAAGTCCATCCAGGTTGAGATGGCTAAATTCCAGTCCATATTCTAACCAGGAGGTTTATTTGCAATTTGACTACATCATTATTGGTGCCGGCTCAGCTGGCAACGTTCTCGCTACTCGTCTGACTGAAGATCCGAACACAACCGTGCTGCTGCTTGAAGCAGGCGGCCCGGACTATCGCTTTGACTTCCGCACCCAGATGCCCGCCGCGCTGGCGTTCCCGCTACAGGGCAAACGCTATAACTGGGCCTATGAGACGGAACCCGAACCGTTTATGAACAACCGCCGCATGGAGTGCGGACGCGGCAAAGGTCTGGGCGGTTCATCGCTAATCAACGGTATGTGCTACATCCGTGGCAATGCGCTGGATCTCGATAACTGGGCACAAGAACCCGGTCTGGAGAACTGGAGTTATCTCGACTGTCTGCCCTACTACCGCAAGGCCGAGACTCGCGATGTGGGCGAGAACGATTACCACGGTGGCGATGGCCCGGTGAGCGTCATCACCTCCAAACCCGGCGTCAATCCGCTGTTTGAAGCGATGATTGAAGCGGGCATGCAGGCAGGCTACCCGCGCACGGACGATCTCAACGGCTATCAGCAGGAAGGTTTTGGCCCGATGGATCGCACCGTCACGCCGCATGGTCGTCGCGCCAGCACCGCGCGTGGCTATCTCGATCAGGCCAAATCGCGCCCTAACCTGACCATTCGTACTCACGCCATGACCGATCACATCATTTTTGACGGCAAACGCGCGGTGGGCGTCGAGTGGCTGGAAGGCGACAGCACCATTCCGACCCGCGCGGCGGCGAATAAAGAAGTGCTGTTATGTGCAGGCGCGATTGCTTCACCGCAGATCCTGCAACGCTCCGGCGTCGGCAACGCTGAACTGCTGGCGGAGTTTGATATTCCGCTGGTGCATGAATTACCCGGCGTCGGCGAAAATCTTCAGGATCACCTGGAGATGTATCTGCAATACGAGTGCAAAGAACCGGTTTCCCTCTACCCTGCCCTGCAGTGGTGGAATCAGCCGAGAATCGGTGCGGAGTGGCTGTTTGGCGGCACCGGCGTTGGTGCCAGCAACCACTTTGAAGCAGGCGGATTTATTCGCAGCCGTGAGGAATTTGCGTGGCCGAATATTCAGTACCATTTCCTGCCAGTGGCGATTAACTATAACGGCTCGAACGCAGTGAAAGAGCACGGCTTCCAATGCCATGTCGGATCGATGCGCTCGCCAAGCCGTGGGCATGTGCGGATTAAATCCCGCGACCCGCACCAGCATCCGGGAATTCTGTTTAACTACATGTCGCACGAGCAGGACTGGCAGGAGTTCCGCGACGCAATTCGCATCACCCGCGAGATCATGCATCAACCCGCGCTGGATCAATACCGTGGCCGCGAAATCAGCCCTGGTGTCGAATGCCAGACGGATGAGCAGCTCGATGAGTTCGTGCGTAACCACGCCGAAACCGCGTTTCATCCGTGCGGTACCTGCAAAATGGGTTATGACGAGATGGCTGTGGTTGACGGCGAAGGCCGCGTACACGGGCTGGAAGGCCTGCGCGTGGTGGATGCGTCAATTATGCCGCAAATTATCACCGGCAATTTGAACGCCACGACCATTATGATTGGCGAGAAAATAGCGGATATGATTCGTGGGAAGGAAGCGTTGCCGAGGAGCACGGCGGGATATTTTGTGGCAAATGGGATGCCGGTGAGAGCGAAAAAATGAGTCGTGATGTGAACTGACTCAGGAACCGATCAGATTGAGAGTTACCGTTCTACTATGAGGACCGAATCCTTATATAAAACACTGAGGTAACTCTCATGCTTCATCGTGACAATCTCGCCAGCAAATTCTAAGCTGACTTGCTCAATCTGGCTGATGAAGGTGCTATGAATGCACTGATAAACCGCAGGTGAAATGCCACTCAGCTTAAGAATTACGCCGCTAATGTTCCTGGCTATGGTTACCTGTTCATTCCCGCTCACGGTTAGCATATACGAAAAGGGTTCTTGTAACGAGTACAAAAATAAGTCAGACCAAAACCACATGGAGCTTTAAACACGATTCGTATAATTTATTAGTAGTGATTTATTTTTACTCTTCTTTAATTAATCATCATGCTTAAATATTTTTTAGCACAAGATTATCGCTTCGCTAACATTTTAGTTTACATTAATTTTCAATTGATAATAAAAAGTTGTTAATAAGTTTTTTGCGAAAAATAAAAAGTGTTGGAATACTCTCCATCAAATGAATGCAAAATAAACAAATTGAGATATACAAAAAGTAAAAATCATTTAAATGAATATTTTTAATTTATGAGCAGACCCCATTAACAATGATTTACTAACGACCAAAAAAGTAAAGAACACCTTGCAACAATATGTATTTATAAATTCATATCATTGATATTAAGCTAATCTTACTTTCTATCCTCAAAATTTATGCATCAAAAAAAACAAAAGTAAAATCAATTAGATACACAACAAGACAATCTCACAGGAAATGATGTTAAATATCTCAGAACTAATAAAAAATTACTAAAACATTAGACGTAATACACATCCCACACGACCTGTCACTCATAGTTTTAATATTTATTTTTTCACATTATAGTAGATAAAAACACGCATTAAAAATGACTTGTAGAAAAGCTGCACAATAAATAGTTCATATTTAATCTGTTGCGTAGAATTACTATTCAAAAAATCTTATTAATGAGATAATGAGATTACATCGATAACGTTCTGATTGCAGGCATACTTATCTGGATGTGCCTCTCTTTTTTTTTACAACTGTACACGGTGGCGTATGACGAGAAAATATCTCACACAGGATGAAGTCTACAGGCTGATGGATGCAGCCCAGAGCATGTCCTTTCCTGAAAGAAATCGCTGTCTGATTATGATGGCTTTCATTCACGGTTTTAGGGCCAGTGAACTTCTTGATTTACGTTTATCCGATATTGATGCATCTGGAAAACAACTTAATATTCGGCGTATTAAAAATGGTTTCTCGACAACACATCCTCTTCTTCCTGATGAATATAATTTGATCAAGTTGTGGCTTAAGCAGAGGAAGTTAATTGAAAACGGAGTTGAAGGAGACTGGCTTTTTCTCTCCCGGAAACGCCGCCCTATCAGCAGACAACATTTTTTTTCTATCATTCGTGAGGCTGGAAAACGTGCAGGATTAGCTGTAAAAGCACATCCTCATATGTTACGTCATGCCTGTGGTTTTGCTCTGGCTGACAATGGTGTCGATACTCGACTACTTCAGGATTATCTGGGTCATCGAAATATTCAGCATACTGTCAGATACACAGCCAGTAATGCTGCTCGTTTTAAAGGGGTGTGGAAAAAAAAGCCTCGTTAAAACAGTACCTTCTGATTCAAAATGTCAGATTCCTACGTTTTCCTCAATTCTTCCATAAAAAAACAGCCCATTCAATTAAATAAAACACATAACATGTTGATATTTCTAGCTAAAGTAAAATAACCCCATGATTTGAAATGATTAATCACAAAGGTCATACCAGTGATTAACTTTCGCCCATATTGTTAAATAACACAAAATTAAAAACAATAAAAATCAAACAAATTAGATTTATATTCCAAGAAAATTAAATATTCAGGCTATTAAACCAAACCTGACATTTTGAATCAAAATGTCAGGTTTTGTAGCAATGGCGTGGACGAGTCTGAATGAAGAAGCCTCTGGTTATTATCAGTGCCTGTCAGTTCACCAAGCTGGCACTGGAGTCTCTCATCCCAACGGACAGGTATATCGTGCGGGTGTACAGCAACGTCACTACAGAGGTTGAATTCGTTTTAAAGACCTCCTGTGGCTACCTGTTAGCTGATATCCCTTCGCTTCCTTCGGGGGAGTTGGTTCTTCTGGCTTGTCTCGCCCGTTTGCGGAGTGATGCCGGGCAATGGCAGGTCTGCCTGACCGGTGACTCCGACTGGTTCGATAATGCTCCTGCTGCAAGTCTGTATAACGGCTTCCCACGCATCGGCACCATGCTGACAGCGAGTCGTTATCAGAATCAAATTATCCGCTGGTTACTGCGTCCTTTGCCCGGCGATATGAGCGATTTCTGGCTCCTGACTGCACGGGAGTTGAGCGTGCTTAAGATTCTGATGCAGGGTATGAGTTTCAGTGAGATTGCCCGTTATGAACAACGCAGTTCAAAGACCCTGCATGCGATTGCCACACGGGCTTTAATGAAACTTGGACTGGGAACACTGAGCGATTTCAGGCTGCTCTATACGGGATGCGGTGACAGCAGAGTGAAACGGAATATACGGCTACATGCAAAATATATCGGACAACATTCCGCTCATCGACTCACTCAGTATGTGCAGAACATGGTATCCGGAATTCTTTATCCAGAGAAAGTTGCCGTTGGTGAATCAATAAATTCTGACGCCATATCCGGAAAAGTACTTTCCGGACAAAGAAAAAATATGTCTAAAAAAAGACCAGGATTGTTATGACACAGCAGCGTTGTTACTACCACCCACTGCGGCGCATACGGACTCGCTACAGTGTAGGAGCCAAAATATTTCTACTGCTCTGGGCTGCAGGATTGGGAGGCACGCTGTACAGCCTGTACAGCGTGCTGGCGTACTGACATCTGTGAGGGAAGGATGCGTTTCGTTCTTTTCTGTCCCTCAGGAATTGTACCAGCGCAGTTCGCAGCTCTATCAACCGGTTCTGTCGGCAATGTTACCTGCATCAGAACAGAAGAGGAGTTACGCAATAAATTGCGGCACAGGCCACAGAGTGTCGTGATATCGGCAGGGCGACCTGCCGAATGCGCTGAAATGTGGTTCCGATTTTATCGGGATCACTCATTCGTGGTGGTGTTGTGCGTCGCACCCTTTTTTCTGCCACCAGATGTGAGTATTTCTGGCGTTCTCAAAAACCTGAGGTTACTGAAACCAGGAATGTCAGTAGAGCGTGTCATCAGTATTGCAAATGCCTCTGGTGGGTTTTCAGGGCTGAAACATGCAGAAATTTTGCCAGTTATGGACAGTTACTCTGTCTTTATGAAAGAGGTGAATAACCGCACAAAGACAATCGTCATGTCAGAACGCTTCCCGGAAAAGCAAAAGAAGGTGTTGTCGTTGCTTCTTGCCGGACACAGCTGGGAATACAGTGCGCAGTTTCTCAAAACGGGGATAAGACAGATATGGCTTGCCGAGCAGTCGCTAAAAAAGCGTTGGGGAATACCGGACAGCATGTCATTGCGGGAAGCCCTGCTGCTTGGCAGCAATAAATTTCACGGTGATGGAAACGCATTGGAAACAACGAATGCCATGACATTGCGTGAAAACGGAAATACCAACAGGTATTCCGTGGTGGTAAATGCAGGGACGCAGGCTTTATCTCTGCATAAATATAAATAAGTGGGAAATTGAAATTAGTTACCAGAATGGAGAATTTCTTCATGAAAAACAGTAAGGCATTTTACCGCAGCGCATTAGCGACAGCTATTGTTATGGCTCTTTCTGCACCAGCATTCGCTGCTGATAAAGCGGTATCAACTGATTCGGTTACGCTGAATAAAGATAAGGCGACTCTGGATCAAGATGTTGTTATTAGCAATGATAAACAGATTACAGCCGTAACAATTAAAACGTCAGATTCAGATAAAGACCTTAATGTTACTTTTGGCGGTCACGATATTACCGCCACATCAACGGTAGACCAAGGTTTCGTTGAAGGTGTAAAAGTTAGCGGTGACAAAAATGTTGTGATTAATGCTACAGGCTCCACCATCACAGCTCAAGGTGAAGGCACCTATGTCCGGTCTGCAATGGTCATTTCTTCAACTGGCGATGTTGTTGTTAATGGCGGTAATTTCGTTGCAAAAAATGAAAAAGGTAGTGCGACAGGGATATCTCTGGAAGGGCCCCAGGGAAATAATGTCACGCTCAATGGCACAACCATAAATGCTCAAGGCAATAAGAACTCCAGCAACGGCTCCAGGGCAATTTTTGCTCAAAAGGTTAGCGGATTGGATGGTTTTAACGGTGATGCAACAGACAACATTACCCTTGCTGGCTCAAATATTATTAATGGTCGGATTGAAACAATACTTATTGCCAAGGAGAATAAGGGAACTCATACAGTCAACCTGAATATTAAGGATGGCTCAGTAATTGGGGCGGCTAATAATAAACAAACAATTTATGCCTCAGCTTCGGCACAAGGAACAGGTTCAGCAACGCAAAATTTAAATTTGTCTGTTGCTGATTCAGCCATCTACTCTGATATCAAGGCCCTTTCTGTAAGCAATAGTTCAGTCGGTACCACAACAAATGTAAACATGAACGTTGCCCGCTCTTACTGGGAAGGTAATGCTTATGCTGATGCTTATGGCGATAAAGCGAGTAGTAATCTGAATATAAATCTTTCCGATGGCTCAGTCTGGAAAGGTAACGTAGGTAAAGGTCTGGATGGTAGTGCACGTGTCACACTGAAAAACTCCAGCTGGGATGGTGATGTCAATAACGCCAAAACTGCTGTTTTTCTGACGGATGGTTCTGTGTGGAATGGTGCTGTTTCCATTAACGCGCCAGTGGACCGCGCATCAGTACCAATGGGCTCGGTTCAACCAAATAAAAGCAGTGTATCTCTGCAAAACGGGTCTGTCTGGAATGTTACGGGAGCCTCAACTGTTGATGCTCTGGCAATAAAAGACAGTACGGTTAATATCACGAAGGCTACAGTCAATACTGGCACGTTTGCTTCTCAAAACGGCACTCTGATTGTTGATGCCTCTTCTGAAAACACCCTGGATATCAGCGGTAAAGCGAGCGGTGACTTGAGTGTTTACAGTGCGGGTTCATTGGATCTTATCAATGAACAAACGGCATTTATTTCTACCGGCAAAGACAGCACTCTAAAAGCCACAGGCACAACGGAAGGTGGTCTGTATCAATATGACCTGACACAGGGAGCTGATGGTAACTTTTATTTCGTAAAAAACACGCATAAAGCATCCAACGCCAGCTCCGTGATTCAGGCAATGGCAACTGCTCCGGCTAACGTTGCTAATCTGCAGGCTGACACGCTCTCCGCCCGTCAGGATGCTGTCCGTCTGAGCGAAAATGACGAGGGTGGCGTATGGATTCAGTACTTTGGCGGTAAACAGAAACATACCACAGCGGGAAATGCATCCTATGACCTGGATGTAAACGGTGTAATGCTGGGTGGTGATACCCGCTTCATGACTGAAGATGGTAGCTGGCTGGCCGGTGTGGCGATGTCTTCTGCGAAAGGTGACATGACTACCATGCAGAGCAAAGGTGACACTGAAGGTTACAGCTTCCACGCTTACCTGAGCCGCCAGTATAACAACGGTATCTTCATTGATACTGCTGCACAGTTTGGTCACTACAGCAACACGGCAGATGTTCGCCTGATGAATGGTGGCGGTACCATCAAAGCTGACTTTAACACCAATGGTTTTGGTGCGATGGTTAAAGGCGGTTACACATGGAAAGACGGTAATGGCCTGTTTATTCAGCCATATGCCAAACTGTCTGCTCTGACTCTGGAAGGTGTGGATTATCAACTCAACGGCGTGGACGTTCATTCTGACAGCTATAACTCTGTGCAGGGTGAGGCCGGTACGCGCGTGGGTTATGACTTCGCTGTGGGCAATGCGACCGTTAAACCTTATCTGAATCTGGCCGCACTGAACGAATTCTCTGATGGCAACAAAGTCCGTCTGGGTGATGAGTCTGTCAATGCCAGCATTGACGGTGCAGCATTCCGCGTGGGTGCAGGTGTACAGGCTGATATCACCAAAAACATGGGAGCATATGCAAGCCTTGACTACACCAAAGGTGACGACATTGAGAACCCGCTACAGGGTGTAGTTGGTATCAATGTGACCTGGTAAGAATAAAGCAGTCGGTTCCCCTGTCGACTGTTATACCCCCCTGCAGGCAGCAGTATGCTGCCTGCAGGCTATAAATATCCAGTATTCATGATGCTGGCTTTTTGCTGATATTTACCCTGAACATTCCTGATACAGACTATTAATACAATCTTATCTGCGACAGATTTCATTTTCTGGATATATTATGAATGAACAAATCAAACAGGATATCGATCTGATTGAGATTTTATTTTATCTGAAGAAAAAGATTCGTGTTATCCTTTTTATTATAGCTATCTGTATGGCAATGGTGCTGTTGTTTCTGTATATCAATAAAGATAATATAAAAGTGACTTACAGTCTAAAAATAAACCAGACAACACCAGGCATACTTGTTAGCTGTGATAGCAATAATAACTTTGCCTGTCAGACCACAATGACTGAAGATGTTATTCAGCGAATTACTACATTTTTTCAGACCAGCCCAGATGTCAAGAACAGAGAAATAAAGCTGGAATGGTCAGGAGATAAGAGAGATTTACCAACTGCTGAAGCGGAAATATCTCGCGTGCAGGCGTCTATCATCAAATGGTATGCGTCAGAATACCATAATGGCAGGCAAGTTCTCGATGAGATACAAACGCCTTCAGCAATTAACAGTGAGCTTTATACAAAAATGATATACCTGACCAGGAACTGGTCACTATATCCGAACGGTGATGGCTGTGTCACTATAAGCTCACCAGAAATAAAAAATAAATACCCTGCTGCCATTTGCCTGGCTCTGGGATTTTTTCTAAGTATTGTGATTTCTGTAATGTTTTGCCTTGTCAAAAAAATGGTAGATGAATACCAACAAAACTCTGGGCAGTAATAAACAGCATTCTGACAGAGAGTGCCTGTATAAAACTATAGTGACAGTGACCGGGAAGGGAGCCCGTCTTCAGGAATGGATTCCTGTCTTTTTAACTGTAAATATCCTGGCATTATTAATGTCAGGATATTTACAGAAAAGCAGCATAACCATGACGGAACGGGGTTAAGTCAGGTTGTCCTTAACGTTATTCACAACCTCGTATACCGCCTTCAGGTTTATGTCCAGACTACATATCTCTCTCAGCAATCCTCAATAATCAGATACACCGCTTTCACCGGACCATGAACCCCGACGACTTTGATAAGCTCAATGTCCGCCGTTGAACTGGGACCACTGATGATGTTAATACATGACGGCATTCGTTCACCGGCCTGCGCTTTCTGATGCAATTTTTCTGCGAGTTGCGCTACACGCGGCAGGATTGTGCTTTTACGCAGGATAAAAAGAGAAGATTCCGGGAGCAGGCTCAATGAACGCCCGCGCCCGGCGGCGGAAAAAAGAACCACGCCTCCCGATTCGGTTAAACCATATTCAGCATATACGACGCCCACTTTAGCCTGCTCTGCTTGTGATATGTTCTCAATACCTTTCGCCGGATCCCAAACAACGGCATTGCATTCCTGCTGCAAACGTTCGCTAATCCCCAATTCCTCCAGCCTCGTGTCACCACTAATCACGACCGACTGATCTCCCAGCTCTTTACACAGACGTATTGCAGCTTCTGCCGCCTTCGCCTCGCTGGTCAGTTCACAGCGCGTCAACATAACATCGCTGGCAAACTGGATAAACGCGTCACAGCGCTGCTGTTGGGTAAGTTGGGTAAGCCGCTCGTTAGCATAGTTGTTAAGCGGCGCATCTTCTGCTTGCGGTTCAAGTCGCAGCGGGCGCCCCAGTGCCTGAGCAACGTTATTCAAAAATTTGCTCCGATTATCCATTCTTTTTCTCCTGCGCCTGATGTTTCTTAAACCAACTACGGAAACTCTCTCCGTCAGCTTCAGGAAGATCGCGTGCTTCCATCCAGTCGCTAATCGCGCCAAATTTGAGTGGTGTTTTGCCGCCATTGATAAACCAGCTTGCCGCATGAGCACCAGCCATCATCCCAACTTTCCACAATCCTGGATGACTATTGGCATAAGCGAACATTTTTATCGCCCGTTGCTCTGCTTTTGCGGTGATCCCTTTTTCAGCCATCACCCGACGATGACGCAAAATCAGTTTTGACAGCGGAATACGCACCGGACACACGCTGTCACAAGCGGTGCATAAAGAGCAGGCGTAGGGTAAATCTTTAAAATCTTTATAGCCGCCAAGTAACGGGGAAATCACCGCACCAATTGGCCCTGGATAAATAGAGCCATATCCATGACCGCCAATATGGCGATATGCCGGACAAGTATTCATACAAGCCCCGCAACGAATACAGCGCAGCACATCCCGAAATTCAGAGGCCAGCACCTCAGAACGCCCGTTATCGACAATAACCAGATGAAACTCTTCAGGACCATCAACGTGCCCCGCTTCGCGCGGTCCTGTCAGCCAGGTGTTGTATCCCGTCAAACGTGCACCAACGGCACTGCGCGCCAGCATGGTGATCAATACATCTACCTCTGCAAACGTGGGAGCAATACGCTCCATTCCCATCACTGCAATATGCGTTTTAGGCAGCGTGGTACACATTCGCGCATTACCTTCATTGGTCACCAGGCATACCGAACCGGTCTCTGCCACCGCGAAATTACAGCCGGTAATACCTATTTCAGCACTGAGGAAATCTTCGCGGATTTTTTGCCGAATGAATAAGGTCATCGCTTCAGGCGTTTCCGGCCCCTCATAGCCCAGACGTTCGTGTAGCACTCGACGGATCTGATGGCGATCTTTATGAATTGCCGGGACCACAACATGAGAGGGCGGATCTTGATCCAGCTGGAGAATGTATTCACCCAGATCGGTTTCAATCACCTGAATCCCGGCATCCTGCAACACATGATTGACACCAATCTCTTCGGTCACCATCGATTTAGATTTCACCACCTTCCGGGCATTTTTGCGTTGGGCAACCTGTAAAATGTAGCGGGTGGCGTCTTCTTTGGTTTTTGCAAAATAGACGTGACCTCCGTTTTGCGTCACTTTTTCTGAGAGCTGGTACAGATAAGCGTCGAGATTACTCAGAACATGATCACGTATCTGGGCGGCCCGATCGCGCCACTCCTCCCAGTGCCCCAATTCATCGACCATTTTTTGCCGATTTGCCCCAATACGCTGCTGCGCGTTTGCCACCGCTTTACGCATGATCGGATCTTCAATTTGCTGACGGATGCGTGTCTTAAAATCTGTATTACTGGTTTTGATCGACATCTTTATATCCTCAGCGGCTCATCAGCACTTCAGCAATATGCATCACTTTGACTTTCTGCCCTTCCCGTTGTAATCGTCCACTGATGTTCAGCAGGCAACTCACGTCAGCACCAATTAAATACTCAGGGCGGACTTCCATCAGGTGCGCAACCTTTTCTTTCACCATCTCGCCGGATATTTCGGCCATTTTGACCGAGAACGTGCCGCCAAATCCGCAGCAGGTATCCTGTTCAGCAAAGGTCAACAGCTCCAGTCCACGCACATTTTTCAGCAGCGTAAGTGGTTCGTCCTTCACCCCCAGCTTACGGGCCAGGCTACAAGATGGGTGATACACCGCTCTCCCTTGCAAACTGGCACCTACATCGACTACCCCTAATGTATTAACAATAAAAGAGGTGAGATCCTGCATACGCGCGGCAACCTTTTCGGCACGTGATGCCCATTCAGGTTCATCCGCCAGATACGTCGGGTAACTTTTTACGGCATAGGTGCAAGAGCCAGCCGGTGAAATAATGGGATCGTCGTTATCCTCCAGTGCGGCGATCAGATTTTTCATCCCTGGAATCGCTTCTTTGATATAACCACTATTGATCGCAGGCTGACCGCAGCATCCTTGTTTCTCCGGGAAATTTACGCGACAGCCGAGTTTTTCCAGTAGCAGCACGGAGTCTCGTGCCATTCTTGATTTCAGGGCGTCACCAATGCAGGTGACAAAGAAATTGACATTCACAACTAATACTCCATTACTTCATGCCCATTTATGCCCGATGGTTCCCCCCTTCCGGGGGATCAATCATCAATAAATATGGCGTTCTTTTTTAATTGGCTAGCAACATACCACCCCTCATTTGTATGACAAATGATAATCTTTCATCTAAACTTCAAATGCAATAACTAATTTTATTTCTTTCGGCATCGCTCACATTTTATGGGGAAATCGACGATCATTTTTGGCATAAGAAATCCATTTAAAAAGGCTACACCCCTTATACCTATTCAGAGCTACTTATTCAGGGGTTATTGAGATATACACTGATGGTGCACAAAAAAATCACCGACAATAATCACGTATCAAGTAATAGTCGGGATTTTATTTAATTGAAGCAATTTAGTTTGCATTTTTATTTAAAAACTGAGCTAGAGTCCATCAAAAAAAATATATAAAGCCCAAAACTACCGTTGGAAATAGAAATAGTTGAAAGGCTCACAACTCCCGGAATGCGGATTATCTTTGCCCTGATTTCTGGCGGTTTTATTCAGGGTGCAAGCTGTCTGACCCTTTCCCGATATTCTCCCGGAGTACAACCAAACTCGCGGACAAACGCCTTGTGAAAAGATGATTCGCTGGCATAGCCTACTGACTCAGCGATCACCACAACAGGGAGCATTTCCCGGGAAAACATCTGGGCCGCTATTTGTAGACGCAACTTTGTTAATACAGCCAGCGGCGTGGTTCCGGAAACATCACGGAAAAGCTGGGCAAAACTTGCCCGGGACATGTGGGCGATGCTGGCCAGCGATTCGACGGTCCAGGCGTGTCCAGGCATTTCCATCATTTGCTGTATTACCGCACCAAGACGTGGATGCAGAAGCAAACTGAGAATGTTTTTCTCTGTATTAACCTGTGCAATCCACTCACGCACCGCGAGGGTAAAGAATGTAGCGCAGATCTGGCTACACAGAGCATCCACTCCCGGCATTGCCGATCTGGATTCCTGTTGTAAAAACGGGATCGCCTCCCTCAGCCAGTTATATTCCACGCTATGGTTCACTGGTGCTACAAACAGCGTTTCCGGCAAAGACGTTAAAAAATAACGCGCCGAATGTTGCAGCCGAAGAGTGCCACAGACAATACAGGTCGATTCATTATCGACATGACTCAGGCGATGAGCTGAATTTTGTGGTAGCAGGACCACATTTCCCGGGCGTAATGTAAAAATCTCTCCCGTCGGCATTTCCAGCTTCGCCGCTCCTTGCGTTAACGCATGCCAACGAATAACCGACAATTCCCCGGCACCATGTGGAAGTTGCCAGTCACTTCCTAACACGCAATTCTTATCGATCGTTCCTTGTGGAGCGTTAAGCATCAACAAACGGCTAAGAGCATCCATATCAGACTCCTGAGTGGTTTTTTGATTACAAACACCAACAATCTTAGTCAATAATTAATCTAATACCATCAAATAGTTAATCATGATTTTTGTTTTGTGATTCTGATTAAGAAAAAGAAAATACCAGACGATAAGACAAAATATCAAGCGTTGTGAAGAAATGTTATTTGCTCTTTTGCGTCTATAGTCATGATGTCAAATGAACGCGTTTCGACAGGAAATCATCATGAATAAATATCAGGCAGTTATTATTGGTTTTGGCAAGGCTGGAAAAACATTAGCCGTCACGCTGGCAAAAGCAGGTTGGCGTGTGGCTCTCATCGAACAATCAAATGCAATGTATGGCGGGACCTGTATTAATATCGGCTGTATCCCAACCAAAACATTGGTTCATGACGCACAGCAGCACACAGATTTTGTCCGTGCCATACAGCGTAAAAATGAAGTGGTTAATTTTTTACGTAATAAGAATTTTCATAATCTTGCGGATATGCCCAATATCGACGTGATCGACGGCCAGGCGGAGTTTATCAATAATCATAGCCTGCGTGTTCATCGGCCTGGGAGAAATCTGGAGATTCATGGCGAGAAAATTTTTATTAATACCGGTGCACAAGCCGTGGTTCCGCCAATTCCTGGAATTACCACCACGCCTGGTGTATATGACAGCACCGGATTACTTAATCTAAAAGAATTGCCTGGGCATTTAGGTATTTTGGGCGGCGGATATATTGGCGTTGAGTTCGCCTCTATGTTCGCTAATTTTGGCAGCAAAGTAACCATTTTAGAGGCAGCTTCGCTGTTTTTGCCTCGGGAAGATCGGGATATTGCTGATAATATCGCGACGATTTTACGCGATCAGGGTGTCGATATAATCCTCAATGCCCATGTGGAGCGAATCAGTCACCATGAAAATCAAGTGCAAGTGCATAGCGAGCACGCCCAACTGGCGGTGGATGCACTGTTAATAGCTTCCGGTCGTCAACCGGCTACCGCTTCGTTACATCCAGAAAATGCAGGTATCGCAGTAAACGAGCGCGGGGCAATTGTCGTTGACAAGCAATTACATACCACCGCAGACAATATTTGGGCGATGGGAGATGTTACCGGCGGGCTGCAATTTACTTATATTTCACTGGATGATTACCGCATTGTGCGTGATGAGTTGCTGGGAGAAGGCAGACGTAGTACTGATGATCGGAAAAATGTGCCTTATTCCGTATTCATGACACCGCCACTGTCCAGGGTTGGTATGACAGAAGAACAGGCCAGAGAGAGTGGTGCTGATATTCAGGTGGTGACATTGCCTGTAGCTGCAATTCCGCGTGCCAGAGTGATGAATGATACTCGTGGGGTATTAAAAGCGATTGTTGATAATAAAACCCAACGTATATTAGGGGCATCACTGCTGTGTGTTGACTCCCACGAGATGATCAATATAGTGAAAATGGTGATGGATGCCGGGCTGCCTTATAGCATATTACGCGATCAGATATTTACTCATCCGTCGATGAGCGAATCACTCAATGATCTATTTTCATTAGTCAAATAAACTCAAAATCAGACGCCAGAACAAATATTCTGGCGTCTCAGAGAAAAGAATCTTATTAATTCCCTGTTACTTTATAACTTCTTAATCACTTCATTGATGGTATTTTATATGTTTAAAAAATCTGTTTTATTTGCAACACTATTATCTGGCGTTATGGCATTTTCCACCAATGCAGATGATAAAATAATTCTGAAACATATCAGCGTCTCATCAGTATCAGCATCACCGACAGTTCTTGAGAATGCCATTGCTGATATGGCCAGAAAATATAATGCTTCATCCTGGAAAGTTACATCGATGCGAATTGATAATAATTCAACCGCAACAGCAGTATTGTATAAATAAGGATGTTTACAATGGAAAGATACCTGCACCTGTTAAGTCGGGGAGATAAAATTGGCCTGACATTGATTCGTCTGAGTATTGCGATTGTTTTTATGTGGATTGGGTTATTAAAGTTTGTCCCTTACGAGGCAGACAGCATTACACCATTCGTCGCAAACAGTCCACTAATGTCGTTCTTTTATGAACACCCGGAAGACTATAAACAGCATCTGACTCACGAAGGCGAATACAAACCAGAAGCAAGAGCATGGCAAACGGCTAATAATACCTATGGTTTTTCCAACGGTCTTGGCGTCGTGGAGGTGATTATTGCTCTGCTGGTTTTGGCTAATCCTGTCAATCGCTGGTTAGGTTTATTGGGTGGGCTGATGGCATTTACCACGCCGCTGGTAACACTCTCATTTTTAATCACCACCCCGGAGGCATGGGTACCCGCATTGGGTGACGCTCATCATGGTTTCCCTTATTTATCCGGTGCTGGTCGTCTGGTATTGAAAGATACTCTGATGCTGGCAGGTGCTGTCATGATAATGGCAGATTCGGCGCGGGATATTCTTAAACAACGCAGTAATGAATCCAGTTCAACGTTAAAAACTGAATATTGATAATCCGAACACTGTCTGTTGTTCACTTTTTCAGGCGTCAGGCTCCCTTTCTGATGATGAAGCCTGACGCCATATTACCGGAGATATGACAGAGTGAAGGTCAATATCACTCCCCTATTAAAAGATTCTTGTCGTCTCAGGTAAAATAAGTGATTAATATCAATCATGTATTTTTACAGCAAGACAACCACGAACAAACTCAGGATTAAAATGTTTTACCGATTCCCCAACATAACCCAAATCAAGCGAACTAATTTGCGCCATTTCTTTCTCTGTCAGTGAGAAATCCCAAATAGCAAAATTTTCTTCGATACGCTGTTGATGTGTCGATTTCGGAATAACGACCACTCCCCGTTGAATATTCCAACGCAGAATGACCTGAGAAATCGATTTTTGATGGGCATCTGCAATACTCTGAAGCAGATTATTTTCAAAGGGTTTATGTCGTCCACCACCTAACGGAGCCCATGCTTCAGGCTGCACGTTATAATACTTCATGGTTGCCAGCGCCTCTGGTTGGGCAAAATAGGGATGCAACTCGACCTGGTTGACCATCGGTTTAACTCTTACCGTTTCACAAAAGTTCGCCAGAACATGAGGGTAGAAATTGGAAACCCCAATCGCTTTTAATTTGCCCTCTTCATAGGCATCTTCGAGTGCACGCCACGCACTAAAATAATCGCGCATGGCCTGGTGCAATAAATAGAGATCGAAGTATTCTAGCCCCGATTTTTTTAATGATGCTTCAATACCTGCTGCTGCAATATCCTGATTCAACATATCCTGCACCCACAATTTAGACGTTATAAATAACTCTTCTCGGGTACATAAACCTTCAGATATGGCTTCACGAACGGCTTCACCGACGGCATCTTCATTACCGTATACCGCTGCAGTGTCGATGAGTCGATAACCCGTGCGGATAGCATTCAACACTGACTGTTTGCACACGTCTTTATCGGTAACCTGAAAAACACCAAATCCCATCATCGGCATTTTCAGATTGTTACTTAATACGGAAAATTCCACTGTCAGTCCCTCCATTAGGTATGAACAATGAGTCTACGTTAAAACGTAACCTCAAATTAGTATGTGGATTTTGATATCACTTATGCAAAAAATTCATTAATAATGTAGGACTGAAACCTCTCTATTTTTGGGGCAATGAAGCAGACGCTATCAGTGCTTTTGCCTTGGGACTTGCTGTTTTTGATACACTTAGGGCCCAGGACATAACGAAAATGTGCGATATGACAAAGAATTAACGGAGTATGTGATGATCAGGCAGAAGATTCTACAGCAGCTCCTGGAGTGGATTGAGTGCAATCTTGAGCACCCTATTTCAATCGAAGATATCGCACAGAAATCTGGCTACAGCAGACGCAACATCCAGCTTCTGTTCCGAAATTTCATGCATGTGCCTTTGGGAGAATACATTCGCAAACGAAGGCTTTGTCGTGCCGCCATTCTTGTCCGGCTCTCCGCGAAATCTATGCTTGATATTGCACTCTCTTTGCATTTTGATTCACAGCAGTCATTCAGCCGCGAATTTAAAAAGTTATTCGGCTGCTCTCCCCGTGAATACCGCCACCGTGATTATTGGGATCTCGCAAATATCTTCCCTTCTTTTTTAATACGTCAACAGCAAAAGACGGAGTGTAGATTAGTCAACTTTCCTGAGACACCTATTTTTGGCAATTCATTTAAATATGATATTGAAGTGTCGAATAAATTACCGGATGAAGAAGTCAAACTGCGACGTCATCATTTAGTCAGATGTATGAAGAATTTTAAGACGGATATCTATTTCGTCTCCACGTTCGAACCATCAACAAAATCGGTCGATTTGCTCACAGTTGAAACTTTTGCCGGTACGGTATGCAAACAAACCGATTCAGAGATGCCGAAAGAGTGGACAATTAACCGAGGACTGTATGCCTCTTTCCGCTATGAAGGTGAGTGGGAGCACTACCCTGAATGGGCGCGAAACCTCTATCTGATGGAATTACCTGCCAGGGGGTTAGCCAGAGTGAACGGCAGTGATATTGAGCGATTTTATTACAATGAAAACTTCGTCGAAATTGATAGCAATAACATTGTTTGCGAAATTTTTATCCCCGTTCGCCCGGTTTAGCCTGTAACTCCATCACATAAGATTTACCCTACCCTGCCACCGTCTAATCGGTGCCAGGGTAGGTATTCAGTAAATAATGGCGCTGCGCATGTCAACGCCATTATTATTTATTACATCGTCGTTTTTATTTCTCCTCAGCGCCTTCAGTATCTGCAGGAACGGCGTTAATTGTCACAGTCACTGGTTTCATTTCATACCCTCCATATGTCAAAGAGTTGAATGTGAATGTGTATGTACCTGGCTTGTTGGTACTAAATGTACGCGTGATTTTCCCGCTCGCGAAATGGTCATTTTTCGACGGCAGGAACTGATAATCCGCCTCTGTCACCCCTTCCGGAGCCTCAATGTCGACCCACATGGTTCCTCCTACGGGGTTGACACCCGACATCAGAGTAACCGTCAGTGTTGCAGTAGTCTTCCCGTCCGCCACCAGAGAATCTACACGCTCTGGAGATGCAGCGAGCACCGCGTTTTTATCATCCGCGACGAATTTAGATTCGGCAGTTTTCGTCGATTCCTGACCGTCGGCCTGTTCCACTTTCGCCGTGAGTGTATATGTCGCTGCGACAGTGGTCGTGGCGGTGAAAATAGCCTGCCCTTGCTCATTCGTTGTCGCCGTCCCATTGGGAGTCAGAACTAAATTTTCCGGGCTGGCAGTCAGCGTCACTTCGCTATCTTTCAGCAGGTTGTTATTGGCATCAGTCACCGTAACTTTATACGTCTGTTTGGTTTTGCCGTCCGCCACTGCACGGTTGCCAATCACCTCAATACTGGAGATGGTCGCCGTAGTCTTATCAGCCACAAACGTTACAGACTGCGCATTCGAAGGCTGGTCATTTCCTGCTGACGCCGTGATCTCATAGGTTCCGGCAGTCACGGAAACCACTTTCAGTTCCGCTTTACCCTCCTTGTCGGCGTTCACCATGATATTACCGTCTGCAAGCGGTTTGACGCCCCGAGGCAGATTAAAGACGACCACAGCGCCAGGAAGAAGGTTGCCGTATTGATCCTTAACCGTTGCCGTCAGCGTAAAGGCATCTTTGCCGTTTGCCACTTTTTGAGCAGCGGCGTCTACCTCCAGGCTCGCCTGACCGGTACTGAAATCCGCCTTGAATTTCACCTTGACCGTCTTCTGAGAGTTTTTCACCGAGGCCTCGATCTCAAGTTCCCCCGCAACCGTTGACATAAGCTCAATGTCCACTTTCCCTGCCGCATTGGTTGTTACTGTATTCCCCGTCTTGCTGGTCACACCCTGCGGTAAAGTCAGCGTAACTTCTTGCCCCTGCAACGGGTTACCATAGCTGTCCACGACGGTCAGGGTGATCTGGTTAGCAGACTGTCCATTAGCCAGTTGGTTATTAACCTTCACTGTCATATCTCGAATCTCAGCCTTAGATGCGTCACCTGCAACATTCAGCACCAGTGGCTGAGCAACGGCATTTTGGCCGTTCACTCGCGGCATCACAGACAACTGACCCGCGGCAGATCCCAGCGTTAAGGTCGACACGTAGACCCCATTACCTTTCTCTGTCCAGTTTCCTGCTGAAGGACGCTCACTCCCCGTGCTGGCGGCACCACTAAACACTGGTGCATCTGGCTTCAGCCCGGTGACCGGATTCCCGTACGCATCCTTCACGGTGAAGGTGAGTTCCGTCGTCGTTTTAACCGTTGGAGTTTTATTGTCCGCAACAAGCGTAGAGTTCGCTGATGACATCTCTCCGGCAATAACAGTCAGCTGCGCGGCTTCGGTGGCTGCAGGCTGGCCGTTGAAGAGCGGCATGACACGAAGCTCGCCCGTCTTTCCGCCTGTAGTTAACGTAGCAACATAGGAACCGTCACCTTTTTCGGTCCAACTGGAAACGGTCGCCCCTTCAGAGGCGGTCCCCGTCAAACTTGCCGACAACGAAAGACCACTGATAGCGTTGCCATGCGCATCTTTCGCCACCAGCGTTACGGTTGTGCTTTCACCGGCTTTTACGTGATCTTCTGCGACAGAGACTTTCGACTGGTTTGAAGATAATGCATCAGCCACCACGGTTACTTTTGCCGCATTTGCTGCCGCGTCCTGCCCATTGAGCTTCGGCATAACGTCTAATTCACCCGCCGTAGTGCCGAGAGAAATCTGCGCAGTCCAGGTCCCGTCGCCATTATCCGTCCAGCCTGATGCCGTAGAACCAGCAGCAGCTGCGCCCGATAATGACGGTGCATCCGGATTGAGGCCAGTTACAGGGTTGTCATTAGCATCTTTTGCCGTCCAGATTGCCGTAACTGTACCGCCAACCACCGGTTTATCAGGATTCAGTGTGATGGACGAATGTGCTGCATCAAGCGGCCCGGCAACAAACTTCAGCGTTTGTTGTAATGTGCCCAGTTGATACTGCTCGCTGAAGGCACGCACAACAACGTTTCCGGCACGGGTCGAAGAAACCGTGGCGCTGTAAACCCCTGGTTTTATTTCCGAAATGGCACCAACGGTTACACCATTAGTGTCTTGCGGAACAAGTCGCAGGCGGCTGGCTTCTCCCGTCACCGGATTACCCTCGGAGTCCACCGCTGTCAGTGTCAGCGTGTAGGCTTGCTGACCATCAGCAACCACATCACCTGACGGCTCGTTAGCACTCAGGGTGGAGTTTGACACATCCATCATCGTGGCCCGCAGTTCTGCAGTGACAGTTTTGCTCATGTCATCAACGCTAACAGTAATCGTTGCCTCACCTGACTGCGTTCCGGTAGTAAAGACAGACTGATACACCCCTGCTTCAGTTTCGGTGAACTCACCCAGTGTTGGCTTTGCCTGTGATTTAGTGGCCTTCAGGGTACGAGTCACAATATTTCCAGCCGGTTTGAAGGTTAGTTCAGTCTTGATCTGATCTTTCATGCCCGTGACTGGCTGGCCCTCGGCGTCGCGCAGAGACAGCACCAGCGGCTTTTGCTCATTACCGTTAGCAAGCATTTGAATACGGCTCTGACCGTCAAGCGTTAACGCCGTACGATCGGCGCTCATACCAGCTCCGCTAATAACTACTTCTGTCTGCACACGTTTCGAGGCATTGCCTTTGTTATCGTAGGCAATCGCTGAAATCGCATAATAATTGTCTTTGCCTGCCTGATAAGCCGGGAGCGTCACTTGCCACTGATTGCCCTGCCCCGTAATTTTTCCGCCTGCGGCCAGCAAAGACGGCGCTTCCCATTGCACATTTTTCAGACCGTGAGTTGCTTTGCTGACCACAAGCCCCAGGGAAACCGTCTGGCCGCCCTTGCCTTCAATACGCTCAGGCAGAGCAATACGGATCACTTCAGATTTGCGATACTCAAGAACGATATTGTTATTACGCTCAACCAGGTCATAGCGGCTGCCTGCCAGCATTCGACGCTCGCGAATGCTGTCTGTATCGAGTTGTTTTTCCAGAGGTTCGCCAATCCGATAATTAACTTCCAGGCCAAAGCGAGTGTCATTCTCACCACTCTTGCCCTGCTTATGCCCGGCACTCAGGGTCAGAAGAGGCACTGGCGTGTAATTCACTTCAGCGGTAATCGCATGTGGATCTTTCTGGCGTTTATCTTTACCAAACAGCCCGACTTCATCGCCATAATACTGTTCATACATCAGGCTTGCGCCAAGCTGCGGCCAGGCAGGTAAATAGCCCTCAGCACGAATATCCCAGCCATTCGCCGGGCGTTCCTGATAATCCTCAACATCCGGCGATTTTTTCCAGCCAGAAGCCCGGATATAACCATTGGCGCTCAGTTTCAAATAATCACGCCAGTATTCCGCACCAACACCAATGCGGGTATGACTACGGGATAAATCATGATCGATAAAAGTATTCACCCCCGCCATCCAGTCATTTTCTGAAAAATGACGCCAGCCAAAACCAATATTTGACTGAGTACGATCGTCGGTACGATGTATTGCCCCCTGAGTGAACAACATATTTGTCGGTGTATCATAAATCGGATAAAGCATTTCCAGCGAAGAGTCCTTCAGCGAGAAATTTTTATCGACATTCAGTTTGACGCGCGCAGTACCGTATTTCCCGAGCCACTCCTGAATTTCCTGGTTAGCTTTAGCGGTGGCCATTCCGGTAATAAAGTTACGTGTCGCATCGCTATCTGGCTGACTGCTTAAAAATGTCCCGGCATTAGCGGCAAGCGACGCGACATTTTTCTCCACGTTATTATCAGCAGTTACCGTAGTATTTTCCATGCTCAACCGTGGCTGAACCGCATGCTGCGCACGTGCTGCCATTACTGGCGTAAAGGTGACTGCGAGTGGAAAAAGAACCTGAACAGAGATATTTGCCCACGCCACGCAGCGGGCCAGAACTGAATAACGAAATCGTGGCTGTTTATTGTCTGTTTTATAACGTGACATTGAGATAATTTCCTGATGAACGAATTAACGAACATAGGCAGACACAAATAATGGCGTCTGCTTGTCAGAAAAACCGGGGATTTCCCGGTTTCCTTTTCCACAGAAAAGGAAATACCTTTATGTAAGAAAGTACACCGCCACCTAATATATCCAGTGTCTGTAGCCACTCATCAGGTGGTTGGGCGCGGGATTATATTTTTATTTATGGGTAAAAATTTAGCTTTTTGTGCAAGTCATTAAATAGATACTTAAGTTATATTTCTTACTCTGCGGGCAGTGAATAATTCATTATTCAGAGTGAATAATAATGACCCGTCTTTAATTAACTGCTATTGGGAGTACGTCGAAGTAAGTATATACGCCGGGATAAACCAATATATTTTTTATGGACATTCATTTTTATTCATCGGACTGTAAATTCCGGGGATATCGAACTTGCACGACTAATCTCAACCCTCAAACAGATTTATGAATTTTGTTCATAACCCCTGACAAATCCTGCCGTCTAATCGAGCTCTTCCCTTTACGTTATGCTTCTCATGAACGATAACGGAAGGATAACACCATGCAAAAAGTAAAACTGAACAACGGTATTGAAATGCCCCTGTTGGGCTTTGGTGTATTTCAGATGACCGATGCCGCCGAATGCGAAAGAGCGGTCATTGACGCTATTAACAGCGGTTATCGACTGATTGACACCGCCGCCTCTTATCAAAATGAAATCCAGGTCGGGAACGCACTGAAACAAAGCGGTATCGCCCGTAACGAACTCTTTGTCACCACGAAACTCTGGTTGCAGGATACCAGTTACGAAGGGGCCAAAGCCCAGTTCGAACGCTCTATGAATCGACTGCAACTTGATTACGTTGACCTGTACTTGATTCACCAGCCATATGGCGATGTCCACGGAGCCTGGCGTGCCATGGAAGAGCTGCAACAGGCCGGTAAAATTCGCGCTATTGGCGTCAGTAACTTCCATCCTGACCGACTGGCAGACCTTATCGCTTTTAATAACGTCGTTCCGGCGGTAAACCAGGTTGAAGTTAACCCTTTCAATCAGCAGCTACAGGCCGTTCCCTGGATGCAAAGTCGTGGCATTCAGCCAGAAGCCTGGGCACCGTTTGCGGAAGGGAAAAATGGTCTGTTCCAGCATCCTGTTCTCACGGCAATTGGCGAGAAGTATGGCAAAAGCGTGGGCCAGGTAGTTCTGCGCTGGATCTACCAACGAGGCATTGTTTCACTGGCAAAATCAGTGCGAAAAGAACGCATGGAAGAGAACATCAACATTCTCGATTTTGAACTCAGCCCTGAAGATATGCTGCAAATTACCGCCCTGGATACCGCAACCAGCGCGTTCTTCTCTCACCGCGATCCCGCAATGGTGGAATGGCTGACTGGCCGTAAACTTGATGTTTAAGCCGCGATAAAAGAGGTATTCATTCAATGCAAAAACGTTATCTAGGTAAATCCGGACTCGAAGTCTCCGCCCTTGGGCTCGGTTGCATGGGCTTAAGCCACGGCTACGGCCCGGCGACCGATACCCGTCAGGCTATCGAACTTATTCGTGCTGCGGTTGAACGTGGCGTCACCTTCTTCGATACCGCCGAAGTGTATGGTCCGTATCTGAATGAAGAAGTGGTCGGCGAAGCCTTAAAACCGTTTCGTGACCGCGTGGTAATTGCCACTAAATTCGGTTTTACCTTCGGCAATGATAATAAGCAGCAGATTTTAAACAGCCGTCCGGAACATATCCGTGAAGCCGTTGAAGGATCATTACGTCGTCTGAAAACAGATGTTATTGACCTGCTGTATCAACACCGTGTTGATCCAGATGTTCCTATTGAAGATGTTGCAGGAACGGTGAAAGACCTCATCGCAGAAGGTAAGGTCAAACATTTCGGCCTGTCTGAAGCAGGAGCACAAACCATTCGTCGTGCACATGCGGTACAACCTGTCACCGCCCTGCAAAGCGAATATTCCATGTGGTGGCGTGAGCCTGAACAGGAAATTCTGCCGTTGCTTGAAGAACTGGGAATTGGTTTTGTCCCCTTCAGCCCACTAGGTAAAGGTTTCCTGACAGGGGCGATTAAGCCGGGAACCACTTTCGGCAAAGATGATTACCGCAGCACCGTACCGCGTTTCGCAGCACAAGCCATTGAAGCCAATGAAAAACTGGTCACCTTGTTAGGTGAACTGGCTGCGGAGAAAGGGGTAACGTCTGCACAAATTGCACTGGCATGGCTATTAGCACAAAAGCCGTGGATTGTTCCCATCCCTGGCACCACTAAACTGCACCGGCTGGAAGAAAACCTGGCCGCTGCTGACATTGTTCTTTCGCAGAAAGATACGCAGCAGATAAGCGAGGCGCTGGAAACAATTAAAATCGTCGGTGAACGTTACTCGCCTGAACATCAGGCACGCGTAGGCCGCTAATACCCAAACGGGTCCAGGATAAAGGACCCGTTATTCGGTGTAGCGAAGCGCATCGATCAACAACGCAAAAGCTGGCGGATGCTGCTTGCGGCTGGGGTAGTAAAGATAATACCCAGGAAAAGTTGGACACCACTCCTGTAACACCTGAATAAGCTTGCCTGACTCTATATACTCCTGAACCATGTCTTCAGGGACACAAGCGATCCCAAACCCTGATAACGCGGCATCAATTCTTTCTGGCAATGGACTACACGTCAGTTGCCCATCAACCTTAACGCGAAGCGGTTTCCCTTCTCGCTCGAACTCCCAGTGGTAAAGCCCACCGGCAGTTGGCAAACGCATGTTGATGCAGCGATGATTTTGTAGCTCGTGAGGCGTTTCAGGCGCAGGGTTTGCAGCAAAATACGCCGGAGCTCCCACCACAGCCATCCGCATATCTGGTCCAATCCTGACTGCAACCATATCTTTATCAACATTTTCACCCAGTCGTATCCCGGCATCAAAACGGCCTTCAACAATATCGACAAAACCGTTATCCACCACCAGTTCGACATTGATTTCGGGATACTCTCTGAGAAAAGGTTTTAGCTTCGGCCAGACCAGACTTCGCGCGGCATGTTCCCCGGCAGATAACCGAATATTCCCGGAGGGCGTGCCGTTCAATTGAATAAGTGATTCCAGTTCCTGTTCAAGCTCGTCAATACGCGGTTCAAGGCAGGCAATGATTCTCTCCCCCGCTTCTGTGGGAGCCACACTGCGGGTAGTCCGTGTCAGGAGGCGGATATTGAGCCTTTCCTCCAGAGCCTTCATTGCATGGCTAAGTGCAGACTGAGAGACGCCGAGTTTGCCCGCTGCTTTGGTAAAACTTCGCTCTCTTGCCACCACAAGAAAGATTTGCAGTTCGTTGAAGTTTTCTTTGAGCATTGGCGATTTCCTTGTAGAAGCATCCTCTTCACAGACACTCATGAAGGGGGGCATAGATGCTATTATTTTAACCACATTATTAGTAACAATGATAATCTGGCTGTATCGAAAATAATTCTAAACTTTCAGGAGATTTATTATGAATAAACGTATCCTCACGATTGCGCCATTCTTCTTACCGATATTCTGACACACATCATTAACTTTCTATTTTTACTCTTTTCTCCACCATAAAATCAATAAAAGCACGAACTTTAGAGGGCATTCTCACCCGTGATGAAACATATATATAAAATCCAGGAAATGAAACGGCCCAATCCTCAAGAATCGGCTGTAACTTGCCCGCATTGATATGTTCAGCGATTGCAAAATCCAGATGTTGAATGATACCCGTTCCATTCAGCGCCATTCGTATCATGCTTTCGTCATCATTAGAAATATACTTACCTGACACCTCTATTTCGAACTCTTCATTACCCCCCACAACATTCGAAAACTCCCATGCTGAGAGTGCACCGCTACTTTTATGCCGCAACCGAAGACAATTATGGTTACTCAATTCCTGAGGAGTTTCAGGAATACCGTGTTCTTTTAAATAATCTGGCGATGCCACAGTAACCAGTTTAATAAGCGGAGAAACAGGAACGGCAGTCATATGCTCATCCAGTCCTTGCTCAAGACGTATGCCCACATCACAGCCGTCCGCAATAATGTTAGATAAACCGTCATCCATAATGAGTTCTATCTTTGTTTTAGGGTAACGAGTAAGAAACTCGCCAATATGAGGCTCAACAAGCATCCTTGCTGCAACACGGGAGGAATTTATTCTCAACAGTCCTGTAGGTTCAAGTTGGGTATCACCGACATCTTTCAACGCATCATCAATTTGCCCCAAAGCCGACACCAGCACTTCATACAGATGCTGTCCTTCCTCAGTAAGCGACATATTGCGGGTCGTACGGTATATCAGCTTGGTGTTAAGACGTTCCTCAAGAGATTTTAAATTCTGGGACAATGCGGCCCGCGTAATACCCATTTCAGAGGCTGCTCTGGAAAAACTGCCGGCACGAACAATCAGCGCAAACCAGGCAAGAGAAGGCAAAATTGAAGGCTCTATTTTCATCATTGTAAACCTTAACTTAACACTGTGATAGATATTAGACCATTGATGATAACCAATACAAGTCATACTATTACGCCGTTCGCGATATGAACACGAATGCCAGTTGCGGATAATAGAAATGATATTTAAATCTGTTTAGGCAAATCCCTGGAGCTTGAAATGAAAACTGTTTCGATAAAACACACTTACTGGGATATAGCTGCTGATATCTATTTCCCTGACGATTTTAATAGTGAAAAAAAGTATCCTGCCATTATCAGTGCCCATCCAATTGGAAGCTGCAAAGAACAGACATCGGGTAGTGTGTATGGTGCCGCCCTGGCAAAAGCTGGCTTTATCGTCATTGCTTTTGATGCCAGTTTTCAGGGAAGCAGCGGTGGAGAACCGCGTTATCTGGAAGATCCAACAATGCGAGTAAAAGACTTCAGCATTGTCGTTGATTACCTTACCACCTTACCTTACGTTGATGCCGGGCGTATTGGTGTACTGGGTATTTGTGGTGGAGGTGGATATGCCATTAATGCCGCAATGACAGAACGTCGGATTAAAGCCATTGGTACTGTCACGGGTGCAAACTACGGGCGTCTTATGCGTGAGGGATTTACAGCGTTTAATCCTATCGGAGCACTCGAAGCAATGGCGCAACAAAGAACAGACGAAGCTAACGGCGCAAAACTTCGCGTAGATGATTTGCTCCCTTCTTCTCCGGAAGCAGCTCTTGAAGCGGGATTAACAGAAATAGACCTTTTTGAAGCAACAGAATATTATCGTTCGCCACGAGGCTGTGCGCCTAATGGGGTAAATCGTTCGCTATTTTCACATCAGACTGTTGCCGTGGGCTGGGATGCTTTTCATCTTGCAGAAGTCCTGTTAACTCAACCACTAATGGTTGTAGTGGGCGATAGAGTGGGCGCTTTTGGTGCCTATCGTGACGGCTGCGAAATTATTGGTCGTGCAGCCTCAAAACATAAAGAACTGGTCGTGGTTGAAGGTTATTCACATTACGACCTGTATGATAAGCCAGAACCTGTGAAACAGGCGCTCGATAAATTAATTCCTTTTTACAAAACACATTTGTAATAACCTTGCAGGGAGATTCATTATCTCCCTGACATTTATCCTTTATTGACTACACGACAATAATGAAATTACTCAAAAAGAATTCTATTAAAGAAAAAAGCATCAAAAAGTAGCAACTCAACTTATTAAGATTATACGCATTAAAATCAGATAAACATTTGAGGTATTGTTATGACAAATAAACACCCATCATTGTTTTCTCCTTTTATGCTGACAGAAAAAATAAAGCTACGTAATCGTATCGTTATGGCTCCTATGACAACCTGGTCAGCTAATCCTGATGGAACCATCTCTGAGCAAGAACTCGAATTTTATAAACGTCGCTCACAAAATGTTGGTTTAGTAATAACAGGATGTACCTATGTCACGCCAAGCGGCATTGGGTTTACTCATGAATTTGCCGCGTATGACGACCGTTTCATTAACAGCCTTGAAAAGTTAGCAGCTGCAGCCAAAAGTGGCGGTGCTCCGGCTATTTTGCAGATTTTCCACGCCGGTAATAAAGCCATCCCGGAGCTTGTGCCAAATAACGATGTTATTAGTGCCAGCGCATCAAGCGTAAAATCTGGTGACTTTATGAAGAGAGTGGTACAAAGCAGGGAAATGACTGAAAACGAAATTCAGGAAACCATTAGAGCATTCGGAGATGTCACAAAAAGGGCGATTAAAGCAGGTTTTGATGGCGTTGAACTTCATGGTGCGCACGGATTCCTTCTGCAGAATTTCTTCTCCCCTCTATTTAACCAGCGTAATGACCGATGGGGAGGAGATCTTGAAGGACGTATGCGCTTCCCGCTGGCCGTATTACAGGAAGTAAAAAATGTAGTCTATGAATATGCGACAAAGCCCTTTGCTATCGGTTACAGAATATCTCCTGAAGAATCTGTAACAGGGGGGCTGCGGATAGAGGATACTTATAAACTCCTTGATCGGCTCATTTCATCCGGTATTTCGTATATACATACCTCGCTGGTCAGTATTAACGATAGCTACCCTGTTGAGTCGCCAAATGGCCCCCGAACTATTGAATTGATTTTAAATCATATTGCAGGCAGAGTGCCGGTAATCGCCGCAGGTAAAATACGCACACCGTCTCAGGCTCAAGAAGCAATTTCCGCTGGCCTGCCACTTGTTGCGATCGGTAAAGGGCTGGTGATAAATCCAGAATGGGTGACTTTAGCTGAATCAGGTAGAAGTCATGAAATTCAAACAGCCCTTAATCCACAACGCGTTCCTGAATTAACCATTCCGGATAAACTATGGGATCAAATTCAGGCATCGAAAGGAACTGGCTGGTTTCCGTTAATGGATTAAATATCGATTACTCTCCCGAGAGTAAAACTATCAAATCAATGAGTAACCGATACAGCCTCGCAAATTCTTTCAGATAATTAACCCGTCACTGCGGCACGTTCTCTCGCAAGGCGTGCCTGCAGTGTAATCCAGTATGTATCCGGCATAGTTGACGGTTTAATAGACTCAATTCCTCTCCCTGGTTACCTACAACGATATCTTGTATAACACCCCAGGAGATACGACGTTACGATGAGATGCGATATGCTCCTCAGCGCCAATCAACGCCAGGACTAGGCCAGTCTTGAGATCAGACTCATTCCCGTAACTGATTTCAGGCGACATATATCAATGACGTTGGGGCAATAAAAGATAGCCGATGTAATACATCTATTCAAATTTGTGATACATATCAAAAAATTGGTTGACCAAACTCGTTATTTATATAAGGGCACTTACGAAGTGCACTCTTTTTTAAAGCGAGGAAGTACCAATGAAAGAGAATAAAGTACAGCAAATCAGTCATAAACTGATTAATATCGTTGTTTTTGTCGCAATTGTAGAATACGCCTATTTATTTCTCCATTTCTATTAATAACGGCAATAAACTGTTCACTTCAGTGATATTTAAAATATGCATCCTCTCCCTTTTTTGTAAGTAATTATTATATCCGTGGGAGAGGAATACACATTGTCAGGTAATCAATCATGCTGCAATAAATCATCGGCCAGTAAAGTGGAGATAGCCTCCATTCTCGAAAAATCCATACTCTCAGCGAAACCATCATCAATCACTCATCCAGGCGTTTATGGGAGCGTCGCCAATGGCTGCTAACAATGCCAGACTTCCCCGTTGCGGAAATTCCACATCCCACAAATAGTCACAGTGATTGGGTGTTGAAATGATCCGGATGAGCATGTATCTTTACAGTTATGTTATAACATAACAGGTAAACATGATGAAACCCAATATCCATCCTGAGTATCGTACTGTGGTGTTCCACGACACCAGCGTTGATGAGTACTTTAAAATCGGCTCGACTATCAAAACAGACCGTGAGATTGAGCTGGATGGCGTAACGTATCCGTACGTAACAATTGATGTCTCTTCGAAATCGCACCCGTTCTATACAGGGAAGCTGAGAACAGTGGCATCAGAAGGAAATGTTGCACGGTTCACCCAACGTTTTGGTCGTTTTGTTAGCACGAAAAAGGGGGCATGATGAAAGTCCTTAACTCTCTGCGTACCGCAAAAGAACGCCATCCAGACTGTCAGATTGTGAAGCGAAAAGGACGGCTGTATGTGATTTGTAAATCTAATCCACGTTTTAAGGCCGTTCAGGGTCGTAAGAAAAAACGTTGATTTAAAATTCGACGAATTAACGATATTTGTCTGATTAATAATCAGACCGGATTAATGTTGGTGTATTTATTACACCAGCATTAATTTTCCTGGGGATGTATCTTCCTGTTCATTTAAGGTCAACTGCCTGACGTTTCTCTCCGAATATTCCATTATATTAATGTTGACTTGTTGACCAGCTGCGCCCTGTATGCTGGCATCAACTCTATTTTAGACTGAACACGCCACTCAGTTTCCTCCCTTTGCGACGCAGCCTGCATTTACACTCAAACTGTTAAGATGATAAATGTGGTAAATCTGTTGGTACTGACATAAAAACGTTTACGCCACAGGAACGGCCAGATCCATCGGTAACCCCATCGCCGACGTTCGAGTGCCAGTTAGAGTAACGCGTACAGATGACTGAATGCAGTGCCCTGGCAAAGAGGCCATCGTTCCTGTGACAACTGGCAGTCTTCGTTTAACTTCACTTAATTTGGCTCTTGGGGGGCTTACCGGACAGATGACGTACTTACACCTGTTTAATTTTTCATCACTTATTGGGATGAACACCCATAACCATTTTGTGCGGCATGTTAATCCATTAAAACACCTTACTGATTGGCAAATCATCTTTAATTATGACTTATGATAGTTTTATATTCTATTTCTTGTCATTTAAACTTGTTTTTTTACTAGTCCATTACACAACACATTAAGACTATTCCTAACACCTCAGGGCAAAGTTCCTGGCTAATATAAAATGCAAGTAAGAATTGAACGTTATATTGCCAATAACCTTATGAAACTGAATGTCTTTTTCTTCTTATCAAAAAAGCAATATTTTCATTTTTTGTAAATATTGACTTAACCATGGAATTCATTTTCTGTTCACATATTGACACTCATCAGGAAAAAAACATAAATTTAAACCTAATCGAAATAATTAAAACTTAATCTCGTTTAACCTATATTGATATGTGCTACGTATCTTATTTACTTCCGATTTACTAAAGAAACTGAATGTACCTGTAAAAATTACAGGTTTGGAAAGTAGTGACATGGCAAAATGATTACAGCAGGGACTATGAGGTTAAAAACCATATGGAATGTCAAAACCGTTCTGATAAATACATCTGGTCTCCCCATGACGCCTACTTCTATAAAGGACTATCTGAACTGATTGTGGATATCGACAGATTAATTTATCTATCGCTGGAGAAAATCAGAAAAGATTTCGTGTTTATCAATCTCAATACGGATTCTTTAACTGAGTTTATAAACCGTGATAATGAGTGGTTATCCGCGGTAAAGGGGAAACAGGTCGTATTGATTGCGGCCAGAAAGTCAGAAGCCTTAGCAAATTATTGGTATTACAACAGCAATATTAGGGGCGTGGTATACGCTGGACTGAGTCGTGATATTAGAAAAGAACTGGCCTATGTGATTAATGGCAGGTTCCTGAGAAAAGATATTAAGAAAGATAAAATCACTGACCGGGAAATGGAAATTATCCGCATGACGGCTCAGGGAATGCTGCCTAAATCGATTGCCAGAATTGAAAATTGTAGTGTGAAGACAGTGTATACCCATCGGCGGAATGCAGAGGCCAAGCTGTACTCAAAATTATATAAGTTGGTTCAGTAAACTCCAGGCAAGTTAGTTTTAAAAATGACTCACCGGGACTTCATGTCCTCAATTCAACTCGGGAAGAAAAGCAATGAAAAAAAAGGTTCTGGCAATAGCTCTGGTAACGGTGTTTACCGGTACAGGTGTAGCGCAGGCTGCTGACGTAACAGCTCAGGCTGTAGCGACCTGGTCAGCAACAGCCAAAAAAGACACCACCAGTAAGCTGGTTGTGACGCCACTCGGTAGCCTGGCGTTCCAGTATGCCGAAGGCATTAAAGGTTTTAACTCACAAAAAGGTCTATTTGACGTGGCTATCGAGGGTGACTCAACGGCTACCGCCTTTAAACTGACCTCACGCCTTATCACCAACACCTTAACCCAGTTGGATACCTCAGGTTCCACACTGAATGTGGGCGTGGATTATAACGGCGCGGCAGTCGAAAAAACTGGCGATACCGTGATGATCGATACCGCCAACGGCGTACTGGGCGGCAACCTTAGCCCACTGGCTAACGGTTACAATGCCAGCAATCGTACCACCGCACAGGATGGTTTCACTTTCTCCATCATCAGCGGCACCACCAATGGTACCACCGCAGTAACCGATTACAGCACTCTACCGGAAGGCATCTGGAGCGGCGACGTTAGCGTACAGTTCGACGCTACCTGGACCAGTTAATCTCTCTGATGTACCAGCAGGGGTACCCCCCTGCTTTATTCCTGGACGGAATTGTTATGAAAAAGCACCTTCTGCCTCTCGCTCTGCTGTTTTCCGGAATATCACCGGCCCAGGCGCTGGATGTCGGCGATATATCATCGTTTATGAACAGTGACAGCAGCACGCTAAGCAAAACGATCCAAAACAGTACCGACAGTGGCCGCCTCATCAATATCCGTCTCGAACGGCTCTCTTCACCGCTTGACGACGGGCAGGTTATCGCAATGGACAAGCCGGATGAGTTGCTACTCACTCCCGCCAGCTTGCTGCTACCCGCCCAAGCCAGCGAAGTGATCCGCTTCTTCTATAAGGGACCAGCAGATGAAAAAGAGCGCTACTACCGCATTGTCTGGTTTGATCAGGCCCTCAGTGATGCGCAGCGCGATAATGCCAACCGTAGCGCTGTGGCCACTGCTTCCGCCCGCATCGGCACCATTCTGGTCGTCGCACCCCGCCAGGCAAACTACCACTTTCAGTACGCCAACGGCTCCCTGACAAATACAGGAAATGCGACGCTGCGGATCCTCGCCTACGGCCCCTGCCTGAAAGCCGCCAATGGTAAGGAGTGTAAAGAGAATTACTACCTGATGCCGGGCAAGTCGCGTCGTTTTACCCGCGTGGACACGGCGGATAACAAAGGACGGGTTGCACTTTGGCAGGGTGATAAGTTCATTCCCGTGAAATAGATAGCTGTGCAGATGGATAACGACAATGCCTTTACGACGGTTCTCCCCAGGACTGAAAGCCCAGTTTGCCTTCGGCATGGTCTTTTTGTTCGTTCAGCCCGATGCCAGCGCTGCTGACATAAGTGCGCAGCAAATAGGTGGGGTGATTATTCCGCAGGCCTTCAGTCAGGCGCTTCAGGACGGCATGAGCGTCCCGCTCTATATTCATCTCGCCGGTAGCCAGGGTCGCCAGGACGATCAGCGAATCGGCAGCGCTTTTATCTGGTTGGATGATGGACAGTTACGCATCCGGAAAATACAGCTGGAAGAGAGTGAAGATAACGCCAGTGTCAGCGAACAAACTCGACAGCAACTGATGACTCTGGCCAACGCCCCGTTCAATGAGGCCCTTACCATCCCCCTGACTGACAACGCGCAGTTGGATCTCAGCTTGCGCCAACTGCTGCTGCAGCTGGTGGTCAAGCGCGAAGCGCTGGGCACCGTACTACGCTCACGTAGCGAAGACATCGGGCAGTCCAGTGTTAACACCCTCAGCAGTAATCTGAGCTATAACTTCGGCGTCTATAACAACCAGTTGCGTAACGGCGGGAGCAACACCTCCAGCTATCTGTCGCTGAATAACGTTACTGCGCTGCGCGAACATCACGTGGTGCTCGACGGCTCACTGTACGGGATTGGTAGCGGTCAACAGGACAGTGAATTATATAAAGCGATGTATGAACGCGATTTTGCTGGTCACCGATTTGCCGGTGGAATGCTCGACACCTGGAACTTGCAGTCCTTAGGGCCGATGACCGCCATTTCAGCAGGGAAGATTTACGGCCTTTCCTGGGGAAACCAGGCCAGCTCCACCATCTTCGACAGCAGCCAATCGGCCACGCCAGTGATCGCCTTTTTACCGGCGGCGGGCGAAGTACATCTCACCCGTGATGGGCGACTACTAAGCGTTCAGAACTTCACCATGGGCAATCATGAAGTGGATACCCGGGGTCTACCGTACGGTATTTACGATGTGGAAGTTGAGGTAATCGTTAACGGTCGCGTGATCAGCAAACGCACCCAGCGGGTCAATAAGCTGTTTAGCCGGGGACGTGGCGTCGGTGCACCGCTGGCGTGGCAGATATGGGGCGGTAGCTTTCATATGGATCGCTGGTCGGAAAACGGGAAAAAGACGCGACCAGCCAAAGAGAGTTGGCTGGCAGGCGCCTCGACCTCCGGCTCACTGAGTACGTTTAGCTGGGCGGCAACGGGATATGGATACGATAATCAGGCGGTGGGTGAAACCCGTCTGACGCTGCCGCTTGGGGGGGCGATCAACGTTAACCTGCAAAACATGCTGGCCAGTGACAGCTCATGGAGCAACATCGCCAGCATCAGCGCCACTCTACCTGGAGGCTTCAGTTCGCTGTGGGTTAACCAGGAAAAAACCCGCATTGGCAATCAATTGCGGCGTAGCGATGCCGACAACCGTGCAATCGGCGGCACACTCAACCTGAACTCACTGTGGTCGAAGCTGGGTACGTTCAGCATCAGCTACAATGATGACCGCCGCTACAACAGCCATTATTACACGGCAGATTACTATCAAAGTGTCTACAGCGGTACCTTTGGTTCGCTTGGCCTGCGGGCCGGTATTCAGCGCTATAACAACGGCGACAGCAGCGCCAATACAGGGAAATATATCGCTCTCGATCTCTCGCTACCACTGGGCAACTGGTTTAGCGCAGGGATGACCCATCAAAACGGCTACACCATGGCAAACCTGTCAGCACGCAAACAGTTTGATGAAGGAACCATTCGCACTGTTGGTGCCAATCTGTCACGAGCCATCTCCGGCGATACCGGTGATGACAAAACCCTCAGCGGTGGGGCGTATGCACAGTTCGACGCTCGTTACGCCAGCGGAACGCTGAACGTCAATAGCGCGGCGGACGGCTACATCAATACTAATTTGACCGCCAACGGCAGCGTCGGCTGGCAGGGTAAAAACATCGCTGCCAGCGGGCGGACCGATGGCAACGCTGGGGTGATATTCGACACTGGCCTGGAGAACGATGGTCAGATCAGCGCCAAAATCAACGGGCGGATTTTCCCGCTTAACGGCAAGCGTAACTATCTCCCGCTCTCTCCCTATGGAAGATATGAGGTGGAGTTGCAGAACAGCAAAAACTCACTCGACAGTTACGATATCGTCAGCGGTCGCAAAAGTCATCTGACTCTCTATCCAGGCAATGTCGCTGTCATTGAGCCAGAGGTGAAGCAGATGGTTACCGTCTCCGGTCGTATTCGTGCGGAAGACGGCACACTGCTGGCTAACGCACGGATTAACAACCATATCGGCCGAACCCGAACCGATGAAAACGGCGAGTTTGTCATGGACGTGGATAAGAAATACCCCACTATCGATTTTCGCTACAGTGGCAATAAAACCTGCGAAGTGGCACTGGAACTCAACCAGGCGCGCGGTGCCGTCTGGGTCGGTGATGTGGTCTGCAGCGGCCTCTCATCGTGGGCGGCGGTGACGCAGACAGGAGAAGAGAATGAGAGTTAACCTACTGATAGCGATGATAATCTTTGCGCTAATCTGGCCTGCAACCGCGCTCAGAGCGGCAGTGAGCAAAACAACCTGGGCGGATGCTCCGGCACGCGAGTTTGTGTTTGTCGAAAACAACTCAGACGACAACTTTTTCGTCACTCCTGGCGGGGCGCTGGATCCGCGCCTGACCGGTGCCAACCGCTGGACCGGTTTAAAATACAATGGTTCAGGAACCATCTATCAGCAAAGCCTCGGCTACATTGATAACGGTTACAACACCGGCCTTTATACCAACTGGAAGTTTGATATGTGGCTGGAAAATTCACCAGTTTCATCTCCTTTAACTGGCTTGCGCTGCATCAACTGGTACGCAGGGTGTAATATGACCACCAGTCTTATCCTGCCGCAAACCACCGACGCCAGTGGATTTTATGGCGCGACGGTGACCAGCGGCGGCGCGAAATGGATGCACGGCATGTTGTCAGACGCGTTTTACCAGTATCTGCAACAAATGCCCGTCGGCAGCAGCTTTACAATGACCATCAATGCCTGCCAGACCTCTGTGAACTATGACGCCAGCAGCGGCGCACGCTGTAAGGATCAGGCCTCCGGCAACTGGTATGTTCGCAACGTCACCCATACGAAAGCAGCAAATCTGCGGTTGATAAATACCCACTCGCTGGCGGAAGTATTTATCAACAGCGACGGAGTACCGACTCTGGGCGAAGGGAACGCCGACTGCCGGACGCAAACCATCGGCAGCCGTTCAGGATTAAGTTGTAAGATGGTTAACTATACCCTGCAAACAAACGGACTCAGCAACACCTCAATCCATATATTCCCGGCGATCGCCAACTCGTCGTTAGCCTCGGCCGTCGGGGCGTACGATATGCAGTTCAGTCTGAATGGCAGTTCATGGAAACCGGTGAGCAATACTGCCTATTACTACACCTTCAACGAGATGAAGAGTGCAGACTCGATCTATGTTTTCTTCTCGAGCAACTTCTTTAAACAGATGGTGAACCTCGGGATCAGCGATATCAACACCAAAGATCTATTCAACTTTCGCTTTCAGAACACCACATCACCGGAGTCTGGCTGGTATGAATTTTCTACCTCCAACACGCTGATTATCAAACCCCGTGATTTCAGCATCAGTATTATCTCCGATGAATATACTCAGACACCGTCGCGGGAGGGATATGTCGGCAGCGGCGAGTCGGCACTCGATTTCGGCTATATCGTAACCACCAGCGGTAAAACAGCTGCCGACGAAGTGCTGATCAAGGTGACCGGACCCGCGCAGGTGATTGGCGGGCGCTCCTATTGTGTCTTCAGCTCCGATGACGGTAAGGCTAAAGTACCGTTCCCGGCGACGCTTTCCTTTATTACCCGCAACGGAGCTACAAAAACCTACGATGCCGGGTGCGATGATAGCTGGCGGGATATGACCGATGCGCTGTGGTTGACCACACCGTGGACTGATATCTCTGGCGAAGTGGGGCAGATGGATAAGACCACAGTCAAATTTTCGATTCCAATGGATAACGCCATTTCTCTGCGTACGGTAGATGATAACGGCTGGTTTGGCGAAGTCAGCGCTTCAGGAGAGATTCATGTTCAGGCGACGTGGCGTAACATTAACTAAGGCCCTGCTGACAGTGGTCTGTATGCTGGCGGCACCTTTGACACAGGCGATTTCGGTCGGCAATCTGACTTTTTCACTGCCGTCCGAGACTGACTTTGTCAGCAAACGTGTCGTGAATAACAACAAAAGCGCGCGGATATACCGTATTGCCATCAGTGCTATTGATAGCCCGGGCAGCAGTGAATTGCGCACCCGACCGGTGGATGGTGAACTACTTTTCGCCCCCCGCCAGCTGGCGTTGCAGGCTGGTGAGAGCGAGTATTTTAAATTTTACTATCATGGTCCACGGGATAACCGCGAGCGCTACTACCGGGTCTCATTTCGCGAGGTCCCCACTCGTAACCTGACAAAACGCAGCCCAACCGGCGGTGAGGTCAGCACGGAGCCGGTGGTGGTGATGGATACCATTCTGGTAGTACGACCACGTCAGGTTCAGTTTAAATGGTCCTTCGATCAGGTGACCGGAACGGTAAGTAACACCGGCAACACGTGGTTTAAGCTACTGATTAAACCAGGATGTGATTCGACCGAAGAGGAAGGCGATGCCTGGTATCTACGTCCGGGAGACGTGGTTCATCAGCCTGAGTTACGTCAGCCGGGGAATCATTATCTGGTCTATAACGACAAATTCATTAAGATTAGCGATTCCTGTCCGGCTAAGCCCCCTTCGGCGGACTAAGACTTATCCATCAGACGAGGGAAGAATTCCACCTCAGAGACTCAAAAATCGTTTAAATGATGTGGAAGCGATCGTCAATGTCACCTGTAACGATGAGCTTTCTCATATGCACACCACAGTGTTCAGGAGACACGGAAAGGTACCAGGCGGCCTGCTAACGAGTGGTTTCTTCACTAATTAGGACGTAAAATCGGTAACGGCTGGAAATCATTCAATACTCACACTATCGAAAGTACACCAGCCAACCGCGATACGTCCCTGCATACGACGTACCGCAGTTCTCTTTACGATTTATAGCTGTACTGGTGAATTATGAGCAATCTGAATCCATGCATGACGTGTGGTGCCTGTTGTGCATTTTTCCGCGTCTCTTTTTACTGGGCCGAAGCCGACGATGCTGGCGGTACCATTCCCGCCAGGCTCACTGAACAAATATCCCCTTTTCACCGATGCATGAGCGGTACCAATCAGAAAAACCCCCGATGTATTGCCCTTGCAGGAACACCGGGCAAAAATGCCTGTTGCACGATATATAAAAATCGATCGTCCACATGCAGAGAATTCGCCATGTCTGGTGAGAACGAAGAAGTCAATGAGGCTTGCAATCGTGCAAGAGCTAAATACGGGCTAACACCGTTATAAATATACAATAATTAATTGCATTGCCCCGCCAGCTGTAATAGCGGGGCTTCGTTTTTCAGGGACAACAAAACCTGAAACTTCTTCCATTTTCCAGCAACAATGCCTCTTCTTCTGTAGCGTTCTCCGGATCTACATCATCCTGAAGTAGCGCGATATGATCACTGACTGTCCGCATCAGAATATGAAAAGCAACGTTTTTAACCTATAAAAATGGCGCTATATTTGCGCCATTTTTATCATTCAAAGCATTATCTATTTGAGCCTAAAGGGATCTCAGGATCTGGCTCATGGGTAATTCTGTTTCGTAAATCTCTGCGAATAATTTCAATAGACCAGAACCAGACTAAATGTCCAAAAATTTCAGAGACATTCTCATACCACGGAAGATCAAAGAGAGGTGGCGTAAGTCCCATGAGAGGGAATGAAATCATATGAACAAAAAGTTGCGCTAAAGCACCTGCCAGTAAGCCCTGCCAAAGTTTAATTTTCGGAAATACTTCGGCGACCACACAGTAACCAACGGCAAAAACTATCGAAAAGATTATGTGCGTTACACCAACCCAGTTAAAGACATGCCCGGCGAAGGTATAAACAGCCGAATTTGGATCTGTCAGTCCCAACCAATCCCGAAGAAAAATGTACGGAGGATTGAGAAAGTTACGGGAGCAATCAATTTGGCCTGCAGCCCTGATTAATGATTCCGGACCACACGCTGCATTAAACATATCAACCGGACTACGTGGTGGCAATGGAACTTCTGCCCCCCACTTAACAAATGCGGAAACAACGCCAGCAATCAGCCCAATGAATGCAGCAAGACCATAACGTCTGCGGTTTGGTGGAGTTTGTTCAAATATATTCATATCTACCCTGCTTGTACCATTATGTTATACACCTCTTTAGGAGTATTCATAAAACAAGGCAAATGTAAAGAACTGTATTGTTTTGTATAACCACATGGTTACCTAATCGCCAATTAATATAAGCTCCATTATTTCTCCATATTTTCATGTTAGAAGTGACAAGGAGAAATGTAATGTTTCTCTCAGAGAATATAAATCATTCCTTTTGCCCACCTTAATGGTGGGCTTTTTTATGCAAAACCTGAACGTCCTGTGGTATTCCTCTGGCATAATGATTTTCGCGATTAACCAACAACCAGACCAGCAAAGACGCCACCACAAGCACAGTAACATCCATCAGGCTTGCCACACCCCATGCGTGCGGCTTAAAGCCGCCATGGCATATTAATCCGCTTGCCATTTTCGAACAGCTGATTGGTTTGGTCCGGTGTTTCCCTGCTTGCACTTAAAAATGAGCGGATAGGAAACTCTCGAAATGGTTCGTCGATATGCTCATCTCGCACCTAATCACCTTACCGAACACGCACGGTAAATAGATTCGATCCTGAACCCATCGGTCCCAAATCTGTCCCAATCAAAAAATAAGGAAGGTATTAACGATGTGTAACCTATTGATTTAAAATGGATAATATAAACAGATTGTAAAAAGCAAGACATTGATATGTATATAAAAAAACTATTACGCAATCATTAGATACCCCCAGATTTAGTTGTAAAGCAAGCACACTTTGCATTTCGAGACAATCCAGGTAAAGACTCTTACCTCCCATTTTGTGATTTTTATACTTATGATGATAAGTTGAACGTTGGGTAGTGCTTCCAATCAGTAGAACATGTGCTTTTCAATGAAGGAACCGATGACTTTTTCGTGGATTTCAACGGAACGCGAGAAGCAGATTGTTTTACTTACCAGCCGCTTGATGCGGGTGCGGAGGGTCAGGTTGTTACGTTCAATACGTTGCGTGAAGATTTTGCCGGTCAGGTATTTCTCCTTCGGCACTTCTCTGGCGTAGCTGCCCCAGTCATCGCGGCCACCATGCCGATACAGAACGGAGTCAACAGGGCTAACAATTCCCGACAGGCCTCATCATTCCGTGGCCCGAAAGTGTAAGCCAACACACCGCCAGTTTTAGTGTTCTACGCATACCAGAGCCAGTGTTGTTGCGCCTTGTTGCCAACGAAGCTCCACAGCTCATCAAGTTCACAGATAAGGGCAACATCAGCGTGAGCTGACTGACGCAGATGTTATCCGCTGGGGCGAGAGCTTTTTAATGTCCGTATGACGGTATTGATGCTGATTTTCAGTGTTCTGGCGATATCACGGCCCCTGTGCCATTATGCGCCATTTCAACGATCAGCTCCTTAAAGCCGGGTTTTCTGGCTTCATAAGAGTAAGTGAGCTGGAAAACACGTTTACATGAACGACAACGGAAACGCTCATGCTGGGAACAACTACGACCATGTCGATAAACTTTATCGGAATTACAGCGCGGACGATGAACAGTAACGGTAGCCATGGAAAACCTTAAATACCAGTAGATTACCAGAAACTTCTATCAATTGAAGACATTACCGTTTTTGATTACAGCAAATGTTTTATTAATTACCCCACCATCGACTAAATCCGTTAGAACGTCGAATGATGCCATTCGTAAATACATTAAAAAGACTGTTGTAATCAACGAAGATGGAAAACAGTGTGTTAAAACTAATCTGAACTTCAGAAAAACAGATGATGGTATGGTGATATATATATCCGCTCTGAACCGCCACGCAATTTAAAATAAAAATCAACAAATATCGTCGATATCCATATATACCATTTTTCTGTAGTTGTATTAGCGTCGCATATTTTATGACTTTAAGTCATAAGTCAAAACACCTGAGAAAAAGCAAACAACATTTTCATTACCACCAATGAAAACCACAGACAAAGAATGCGTGCAACTACAAAACATTGTAGTTTTAAGCAAAAATAAATGTGACATATGTCACATTTATAATTATATAGCTAATTAATAATTAGCGCGCAATTCAACAATGCTTTCGTTTGAAATTGTCTATGGTTATTAATGTAACTTTGGAATATACGTTCCGGAATCATTTACTATGAATAAAATATACGCTCTAAAATATTGTTATATTACTAACACAGTAAAGGTTGTCTCTGAACTAGCCCGAAGGGTATGTAAAGGGAGTACCCGCAGAGGAAAAAGACTTTCAGTACTTACCTCTCTGGCACTATCTGCATTACTCCCAACCGTTGCTGGTGCATCAACGGTTGGTGGCAACAATCCTTACCAGACATACCGCGACTTTGCAGAAAACAAAGGGCAGTTTCAGGCTGGCGCAACAAACATTCCTATTTTTAATAATAAAGGGGAATTAGTAGGACATCTTGATAAAGCGCCCATGGTTGATTTTAGCAGTGTGAATGTAAGCTCAAATCCCGGCGTTGCAACATTAATTAACCCGCAATATATAGCCAGTGTAAAACATAATAAAGGATATCAGAGCGTCAGCTTCGGTGATGGTCAGAACAGTTACCATATTGTGGATCGTAATGAACACAGTTCATCTGATCTCCACACACCAAGACTTGATAAGCTCGTAACTGAGGTTGCTCCGGCTACCGTAACCAGCTCATCAACAGCTGATATATTGAACCCTTCAAAATACTCGGCATTCTACAGGGCTGGTTCGGGAAGTCAGTATATTCAGGATAGTCAGGGTAAGCGACATTGGGTAACAGGTGGGTATGGTTATCTGACAGGAGGAATACTCCCGACATCATTCTTTTATCACGGCTCAGACGGCATTCAGCTGTATATGGGGGGCAACATACATGATCATAGCATCCTGCCCTCTTTTGGAGAGGCCGGCGACAGTGGTTCTCCATTATTTGGCTGGAATACGGCCAAAGGGCAGTGGGAACTGGTCGGTGTTTACTCGGGAGTAGGAGGGGGGACCAATTTGATATATTCTCTTATTCCTCAGAGTTTTCTCTCACAGATCTATTCAGAGGATAATGACGCTCCCGTCTTTTTTAATGCCTCATCCGGCGCCCCCCTGCAATGGAAATTTGACAGCAGCACCGGCACTGGCTCTCTGAAACAGGGTTCCGATGAATATGCCATGCACGGGCAAAAAGGTTCTGACCTGAACGCAGGTAAAAATCTGACATTCCTGGGACATAATGGTCAGATTGACCTGGAAAACTCTGTCACGCAGGGTGCCGGTTCACTGACATTTACTGATGACTACACTGTCACCACTTCAAACGGAAGTACCTGGACCGGGGCCGGTATTATTGTGGACAAGGATGCCTCCGTAAACTGGCAGGTTAATGGTGTGAAAGGTGACAACCTGCATAAAATCGGCGAAGGAACCCTGGTTGTACAGGGAACCGGTGTTAATGAGGGCGGCCTGAAAGTCGGGGATGGGACCGTTGTCCTCAATCAGCAGGCTGACAGTTCAGGACACGTTCAGGCATTCAGTAGCGTGAATATTGCCAGCGGCCGCCCGACAGTCGTGCTGGCAGACAACCAGCAGGTTAATCCGGACAATATATCCTGGGGCTACCGGGGGGGGGTTCTGGATGTTAACGGGAATGACCTGACATTTCATAAGCTGAATGCCGCCGATTATGGCGCAACTCTCGGTAACAGCAGTGATAAAACGGCTAATATCACTCTGGATTATCAGACGCGTCCGGCAGACGTAAAAGTTAATGAATGGTCATCATCAAACAGGGGAACAGTAGGTTCATTATATATTTATAATAATCCCTATACTCATACCGTCGATTATTTTATCCTGAAAACAAGTAGTTATGGCTGGTTCCCTACCGGTCAGGTCAGTAACGAGCACTGGGAATATGTCGGACATGACCAGAACAGTGCACAGGCGCTGCTTGCAAACAGAATTAATAATAAAGGGTATCTGTATCATGGCAAGTTGCTGGGAAATATTAATTTCTCAAATAAAGCAACCCCGGGTACAACCGGCGCATTGGTTATGGACGGCTCAGCGAATATGTCCGGTACATTTACTCAGGAAAACGGTCGTCTGACCATTCAGGGCCACCCGGTTATCCATGCTTCAACGTCTCAGAGTATTGCAAATACAGTCTCGTCTCTGGGCGACAATTCCGTTCTGACACAGCCCACCTCATTTACACAGGATGACTGGGAGAACAGGACGTTCAGCTTTGGTTCGCTCGTGTTAAAAGATACAGACTTTGGTCTGGGCCGCAATGCCACACTGAACACAACCATCCAGGCAGATAACTCCAGCGTCACGCTGGGCGACAGTCGGGTATTTATCGACAAAAAAGATGGCCAGGGAACAGCATTTACCCTTGAAGAAGGCACATCTGTTGCAACTAAAGATGCAGATAAAAGCGTCTTCAACGGCACCGTCAACCTGGATAATCAGTCAGTGCTGAATATCAATGAGATATTCAATGGCGGAATACAGGCGAACAACAGTACCGTGAATATCTCCTCAGACAGTGCCGTTCTGGAGAACTCAACGCTGACCAGTACCGCCCTGAATCTGAACAAGGGAGCAAATGTTCTGGCCAGTCAGAGTTTTGTTTCTGACGGTCCGGTGAATATTTCTGATGCCACCCTGAGTCTGAACAGCCGTCCTGATGAGGTATCTCACACACTTTTACCTGTATACGATTATGCCGGTTCATGGAACCTGAAGGGAGACGATGCCCGCCTGAACGTGGGGCCGTACAGTATGTTGTCAGGTAATATCAATGTTCAGGATAAAGGGACTGTCACCCTCGGAGGGGAAGGGGAACTGAGTCCTGACCTGACTCTTCAGAATCAGATGTTGTACAGCCTGTTTAACGGGTACCGCAATACCTGGAGCGGGAGCCTGAATGCACCGGATGCCACCGTCAGCATGACAGACACCCAGTGGTCGATGAACGGAAACTCCACGGCAGGAAATATGAAACTTAACCGGACAATAGTCGGTTTTAACGGGGGAACATCATCGTTCACGACACTGACAACAGATAATCTGGACGCGGTTCAGTCAGCATTTGTCATGCGTACAGACCTTAACAAGGCAGACAAACTGGTGATAAACAAGTCGGCAACAGGTCATGACAACAGCATCTGGGTTAACTTCCTGAAAAAACCCTCTGACAAGGACACGCTTGATATTCCACTGGTCAGCGCACCTGAAGCGACAGCTGATAATCTGTTCAGGGCATCAACACGGGTTGTGGGATTCAGTGATGTCACCCCCACCCTTAGTGTCAGAAAAGAGGACGGGAAAAAAGAGTGGGTCCTCGATGGTTACCAGGTTGCACGTAACGACGGCCAGGGTAAGGCTGCCGCCACATTCATGCACATCAGCTATAACAACTTCATCACTGAAGTTAACAACCTGAACAAACGCATGGGCGATTTGAGGGATATTAACGGCGAAGCCGGTACGTGGGTGCGTCTGCTGAACGGTTCCGGCTCTGCTGATGGCGGTTTCACTGACCACTATACCCTGCTGCAGATGGGGGCTGACCGTAAGCACGAACTGGGAAGTATGGACCTGTTTACCGGCGTGATGGCCACCTACACTGACACAGATGCGTCAGCAGGCCTGTACAGCGGTAAAACAAAATCATGGGGTGGTGGTTTCTATGCCAGTGGTCTGTTCCGGTCCGGCGCTTACTTTGATTTGATTGCCAAATATATTCACAATGAAAACAAATATGACCTGAACTTTGCCGGAGCTGGTAAACAGAACTTCCGCAGCCATTCACTGTATGCAGGTGCAGAAGTCGGATACCGTTATCATCTGACAGATACGACGTTTGTTGAACCTCAGGCGGAACTGGTCTGGGGAAGACTGCAGGGCCAAACATTTAACTGGAACGACAGTGGAATGGATGTCTCAATGCGTCGTAACAGCGTTAATCCTCTGGTAGGCAGAACCGGCGTTGTTTCCGGTAAAACCTTCAGTGGTAAGGACTGGAGTCTGACAGCCCGTGCCGGCCTGCATTATGAGTTCGATCTGACGGACAGTGCTGACGTTCACCTGAAGGATGCAGCGGGAGAACATCAGATTAATGGCAGAAAAGACGGTCGTATGCTTTACGGTGTGGGGTTAAATGCCCGGTTTGGCGACAATACGCGTCTGGGGCTGGAAGTTGAACGCTCTGCATTCGGTAAATACAACACAGATGATGCGATAAACGCTAATATTCGTTATTCATTCTGATGCTGTGCAGCAAAGGGACTATTGCTTTGTCCCTTTGCTGCGATTATCTGATTACGGTACAGGCTGGAACTTAGATTTTCCGGCGTTCACGATACTTCATGTAACACTCAGGTTGAGTAATCTTCATGAGTTTTCTTTTGCCGTGTGGTGGAATTATGAATAATATAGATTTATTAAAAACTATAACAAACTACAAAAAAATCAAAAATCCGGCATACCCGGCTCAGGAGAGTCTGTTAATACACTTATATATTAGAGTAAATGACAAAATCCAGAGTATTATAGAAAATGAATTGAGCGAGTATAGAATAAACACTTCAACATTTATGGTGTTAGTTTCATTATATATGTCTGATGATTATTGTCAGTCCCCTTCTGATATTTACAAGGAGTTACAATTCTCCAAAACAAACATCACACACATCATAGACAAATTAGAAAAAAAGAATATTGCCAAAAGAATTAATAATAAAAACGATCGTCGAAGCAAAAGTATTTGCTTAACCCCTGACGGAGTTACACTTGCTCAAAAACTAATAAACACTCAAAATGTAATGCTAAAGAAAATCTGGAGCGGGCTATCAGATGATGAAATGAAAACATTTGAACTCGCCAACAAAAAATTATTATCAAACCTTAATGTTAATTGATGTTAAAACATACTAACAGTCATCTTCTTACAATGTATTCTTCTGGAGAGAATAACCACCAGAATATATAAAGACATTAATCACACTCTCATTTAATTACAATGAGCATAAGAGCCACCAATGTTTATGCTGGTTAGGCTTTATATAGGAAACAATAAAAAAACGTCATTAAACAAAGCGTTTTTAATGGCGTTGTTATTTAAAAGAAAGATATCAAATATAGATTAACCCCCATCGAATAAAGATGTTGTCTAATCATACCTGAAGGTATTTATCACTAGAATTTTATTTGTATAAATGGACATATACCATTGGAAGATTTAGAAAAGCATGTCCAGGAGTTTAAGGACAAATCTCATACTGATTATCGGAAGCTTTTATCATTATATGATTACCAAGCATACAATGTATAATTATATACACTATTATTGTGATTATAATTTGTTACTGTGCCACTCAAGGGCAATATCTTTGAAGGTGTTGTTTAACTGCGTTTCCCGGGCAATCTTTTCCTCTCGCTTCACTTCCATCAGATCGATTCCCCCAGAGATACCTCTTTTAGCTTCTTCAAGTTTTGCAGGAGCATCAGCTAAGGTGACCTCAGGATACACACCTAGTGCTAACAGCTTCTCTTTACCAGCTACACGATACTTGAGACGCCAATATTCTCCTCCACCAGGTTTTACCAGGAGGTACAGACCACCACCATCAGCCAACTTGTAAGCCTTCTCTTTTGGCTTGGCAGTGTCTATTTGACGGGCATTGAGTTTCACTTGGGGGTATCTCCACTAAACTGAACAGCAAATCCCCTCAATTGCTTGTAGAGTTTGGGGTACTTAAATAGACGTCAAAAGACTAAAAGGGGCATTAATATACTGATTATAAGAGGTTTTTAAATACTTGAGTAGACTTGGGGAGACGTTAGAATGGTGCGATAATAGGAGTCGAACCTACGACCTTCGCATTACGAATTATAAGAATCCGCTTCTAATTCAAAGCATTACCCCATCAACACTGCGCTCACACGTCCCACCACATCAAAACATGTAAAGCCTTGCAAGCCATTGTGAGGCCTTATGTGTCTCAGTTTTGTCCCACCTTGTATTACGACTTGCATAGCCAATGAAGATAAACGTGACGACAAACGGCTCAGCAGTCTTCTTTTCTTTCACACTTTCCCCACCCAGCATGCATACCTTTCTGCCGTAACTGAAGTGAATGTCTCAGGGCGTGAAGCGGACGTTGTATTCTTTGAAGTCAAATACTCCAACAACGGACTATCAGGTTAGCGATACTGCTCATACTCAATCGCTTCCCGAACTTTAAGAATTGCCTTGTATAAGGCATCGGTAGTCACGGAACCTAGGGCTAACCTGATTGCCTGGGGCACCACTAATGATGTACTAAACGGTTCTGCTGTTGAGACAGAAATGTTGCAATTCATTAAATTCTTGGCAACCCTATCAGCTCGTGCTTCATCTGGCATAGGGATCCAGGCAAAATAGGAATTCGAATGCGTAACACAGCGAAGATTGCCCAAGTTGGATCTTAATACAGCCTGGCGCTGGCGCGCATCGCGCCTTTTCAGTATTTCAAACCGGGAAACAGTACCATCTTTTATCCAGTTACAGACCAGCGAGGTAATCACTGAGGGCGTATTCCACGCGGTTGCTCTCACAGCTCTTTCCAGAGCTGGTCTGTAGGTTTCAGGACAAACTATAGCCCCTACTCTAAGTCCCGTCGCGATGTTCTTTGAAAAACCCGTAACGTACACGGTGCGTTCCTGCGCATAAAAGGCAACCGGTGGCGGAGGCCTGTGGATCAGAAAACTATAAGCTGTATCTTCAATGATGATCAGGTCATAAGCTCGGGCAATATCAGCCATTTTTTTTCGCTGCTTACGGCTAAGCACCCAGCCCAAAGGATTGTGCAACGTAGGCATTGTATAGATGGCTCTTACATCCCTTTTCTGGCATATCGCTTCCAGTGCAGATAAATCGGGGCCATCAACCAATGCTGGAATACTGACAATCTCCAGATGGTATAACTCAGCCAGTACTTTAAAGCCGGGATAGGTCAGAGCATCGACGGCCACCACATCTCCTGGTCGCAATAACCCCATAACTGTGACGGTAAGTCCATGCTGCGCGCCATTCACAATAATCACATTCTCTGGTTCAGGCTCAAACTCTGGACTGGCAAGGTAACCGGCGATAATTTTTCGCTCAGTCATTCTGCCTGCATGCGGCTGATAGCGCAGAAGCGACTCAATATCTCCCACGGTCGATATATGTCGGAGAGCGCCACGCAATATTTCCCCCTGCTCCGGTAACGATGGATAGTTAAAGTTCAAATCAATCACATCTGTAGCAACAGCAGGCTGGTCGACTCCATGTCCGTATGGAAGCGCGATTTCACGAACAAACGTCCCCCTTCCCGTTTCTCCGCTGACCAGCCCCATAGCCTCCAGCTCGCTATAAACTCGTGTCGCTGTCGCCAGCGAAATGTGTTCCCGCGCAGAGAGTGCTCTGTGTGTCGGTAAACGGGTGCCGGAAGGAATATCTCCACTGCGTATCTTCTTTGCGAACATATCTACGATGGATTTATAGCGCTCTTTCATCGAATGTATCCATGACAATAATTATATTGTATCGAATGTTTGAGCGTACCATCGCCATCACAATGCTCAAGTCTGTAGGCAACAAAAAGTGAGGTCGGTATGGAGAATTCAGTGGCAGATAAAATGGCGGCAAGTTCAGTATCTGGTTGGGTCAACGGTCTGTTGGGCGTCATCATTTTTAGTGGTTCCCTACCGGCCACACGTGTTGCCGTGCTTGATATGGATCCGTTTTTTCTGACTTTCCTCCGGGCATCCATTGCCGGTACGCTGGCGGTGATTCTTGTTTATTACTTTCGTGAAAAACGCCCACAAGCCGCTCAGTTCGCACCGCTAATTATTGTGTCTGTGGGCGTCATTGTTGGCTTTCCCTTACTTACAGCGATGGCGCTAAAGCATATTGATGCGGCCCACTCGATCGTTTATTTAGGGCTACTGCCGCTTAGTACAGCGATTTTTGGGGTACTACGAGGTGGTGAACGACCAACAATAGCGTTCTGGATTTTTTCTGTTCTGGGTAGCCTACTGGTGATAGGGTTTGCCTTCATGCAAAGTGATACAGTCTCCCTGACAGGCGATCTTCTTATGCTTGCCGCTGTGGTTATTTGTGGACTTGGGTATGCAGAAGGCGCAAAACTGACCCGAGTGCTTGGGGGATGGCAAGTCATTAGCTGGGCACTGATTATTTCCCTGCCTTTTATGGTGTTGGCCTCATTGATGACAATACCCGATACTTTTGGCGGGATTTCTACATCGGCCTGGTTCGCTCTGGCCTACGTCTCGCTATTCAGCATGCTGATTGGCTTTATATTCTGGTATAAGGGACTGGCTACTGGCGGGATTGCAGCTGTCGGTCAGCTACAGCTATTACAGCCTTTCTTTGGATTGGGTCTGTCAGCCACACTGCTGCATGAAGCCATTAGTCCGCTGATGATACTGATTACATTCGGTGTCATCCTCTGCGTCATAGGCTCCCGTAAATTTTCCTGATAAAATTCAGTCTGGTCTGCCAGTACTGACCAGGCGTTCTATCTGGAAAACTCGTCTTTATGTTCACCGATCCAAGCGTTTTTCCAATGTAAAAATAAACGTCTTCCTCTGGCACATAGCAGTCCTAAAGATAGTGGCGTACAGTCATAGATGGTCGGTGGGAGGAGGTGCAAATCCTCCCATACAAAAAATACGTAAAATCGGTAACGGCTGGAAATCATTCAACACCCGCACTATCGGAAGTTCGCCAGCCAGCCGCAGAGCGTTCTTGCATACGACGTGTCTACGGTTTCAACTCCCGCCAGCCAATCATGATTGGAGGGTGCAAGGACAACACCAACAAAAACAGGAAGTTATAAATATCAGCAAGACACCGACCAGAAAGTGAAGAGACAAAAAAGGATACGCAAAGGAGCCGCAGTTCCCGAGTGAATAGCTATAGGCCACTTTATTTCTCGACCGCCATATATTTGACATGATTGAAGTGCGTTACTGTTATAAACAAGGAGAGTGTGTTGATACCTGCTTGTAGTGACAGTAACTTCCATGCCACCGAAATGCTACAATTTATCAATTGATTTTATTCATAAATATAAGTTATTGTATCACGATGTTAAAGCTAGTATCAGTGAGGGGATAATGAAAAAAAGTCGTGGCTTACGTGTACATATGCATATATCAAATCCAAAGATTACCAGAGTCAGCATTACATTAGCCAAAAAAGATAATCCTGACAGGACGAGAAGAGTTTCTATAAACTCAAGGTTTATTACTATAAAAAATGGGCGAGCATATTTAAATACCAGACAAATAAAAAAAGGCAACTGGGCAATAATTTCAAGCGAAAATATTCTCATCCCCGAAAATGTGCCTAAAATGACTACCAGTACAGGGCCTAAACGTGCAAATATTAAGAAGGTACTGTAATGCTTTTAGATAAAATACAGCAAGCATACTATGATGCGAGCGGTTCACTATCAAATATTAACAGGCAATCATGTCTAGGTGGGATTGCATTGATATGGTTATTCAAGGGAAGTATAAGTCATAGTTCAGTAGGATCTTCGTCTGAGACAATTCTATTATTTCCCAATACACTATATTGGTCATTAGTGTTCTTGGTTATGTCTTTAATAATGGATTTTCTGCAATATGCTGCAACCACTATTATTTGGGGAATACTTGGCCGTAGAAGAGAAAAATATCTTGAGGAAAATGGACTTGATAAAAAAACACATAATTTAAAAGAACCACCAAATTGTATAAATTACCCCGCCTTATTTTTTTTCTGGATAAAAATAATGTTATCAGTCGTGGGTTTTTGTCAACTAACTACATTTATGTTTACGATAACCATTAGTTACTAATAGACAATGAAGTTATTTTTAATTTCTTTTATGATATTATTAACCCCATCAAAAGGCGTCTATTAGCTGCCTTAAAACGAGGAGTATGGATTATTAATCCCATACTCCTATTAACAAGAAATCGAGAGAACTAAAGTATTAAAGCTAGCGATGTTATTGCCTGCGGAAATTTGTGAGATAGCGGACAACTTCCGATTTTTTTATTCTACTCCATGCAAATTGCATGCAAAACACAGTGTTGGTAAACTCAGTAGCTACCATTCATAGAGAAATTAACGAGAGAAAAATGGATAAGTTTTCAATTGGTAAACCTTTCAAAGTAAATGACTACGTGACATACCCGTGCCCAAGTTGCGGAAGAAGCAGTTTGAAATTAAATAAAGAAAAATTTTATGCAAAGGTAACTAGTGAATCACATAATCTTATTGAGATTCTCGGCTCCGATACAGAACTGATTAAAGAGGTTTTTACTGCGGTTCTGGTATGCGAAAATCATGAATGCGAGGAAGTTGTCGTCTGCTCAGGCACTGGTTATGTTGAGATGGATATTACTGTAAATGATCGAGATGAACAGATACAGGAGTACTTTAGCTATTACATCCCCAAAGTATTTATCCCTCCGCTACAGTACATAGATATCCCCACAACATGTCCATCTGAAGTATATGAGAATTTGCAAGAAGCATTTTCACTGACACTACTTTCGCCAAGCTCAGCAGCAAACAAGGTTAGAATGGCAATAGAGAATCTTTTATCTGAATACAATATACCAAAATACAAATTAATTAAGCGGAAGGGTAAGTCCAAGCGCGAGCGGTGCCTCATGTCTCTTCATGAACGAATTACCATAGCTGCACATAGAAAAAAAACATTTGGAAAGTTAGATGGACTTTTATTTGCTGTTAAGTGGTTAGGTAATGAAGGGAGTCACGCAGCATCAGGTTTAACTCAAAGTGATCTGTTTGATGCGTACCGACTGACTGAGCACATTCTCAACGTGCTCTATCCATCAGGAGTAGACCTTCAGAAAAGGGCACTGGAAATAGTAAAAAACAAGGGCGTGAAAAAAACGAAAACGAAGCCACCTCAAACACCAGCTGTAAGATAAGATGAAAAGACTGTAGGCTGAACTTTTGTCAGCCTATTTATGTTCTTACTACTCTACATTACCTTCGTCATATCTGTATCCATGCAGCCATGTTAAAAAATCAACAGAAAAAACCATAAAATCTTCTTCGTATAATGTGTCAGGTATATTTTTTATTGAACTTTGTGCCACTGATTTTATCTTCAAAATCAACTCACATTCTGCACAGTTCAACGAATTACGTTGCAGAGCGGTGTTCCGGTCATTTGTTGATACGCGTACATACCCAATAAGCATGGTAGCTCCCCCTGGCAAAAGCAGGAATGATGCCATTTGCTCGTTATTTCTGCATTTTCATAAACGTTGGTTTGGGAGAAGCGGCAAAACGGAATGTGGGAACAGGGGAAAATCAGATACCAGATATGTCTGCATTTCCATCTGGCAAAAACTGGTTTCAGTTACCAAGTGGTCATATTGTCCAAATGTTTTCGATGAATGTTTATGGGGCGGACACTAACGGAACTACAGGTAATTTCCCTATTGCATTTCCTTCAGGCGCACTAGCTGTTAGTGCCTTATGGTCAGATGGCTCATTAACGGCTGCTCCGACCTTTAAACTTATGGGGTACACGACAACAAGGACATCAGTAACTTTAAAAGTATCAACCGGAAATGGTTTGTATGGAACTATGATTATCGCAATAGGAAGATAATATGAATCAATATATTTATTCCCCTTCGGAAAATGCTTTTTATGCTGTTAATTTAAAAAACACTTATGAAGTAAATGGAACATGGCCTGCTGATGCATTAGATATTCCTGATGACATTTCTGTAAAATATATGGCGGAACCGCCACAAGGGAAAATCCGAGTTGCAGGGGAAAATGGTTTTCCCACATGGGCTGAAATACCTCCACCATCACATGAGGAACTTATTGAACAGGCCGAATCAGAGAGGCAATTATTGATTAACCATGCCAACGAATACATGAACAGTAGGCAATGGCCTGGTAAAGCAGCTATTGGTCGCCTGAAGGGGGACGAGCTGGCGCAATATAATTTGTGGCTGGATTATCTGGACGCACTGGAACTGGTCGATACTTCCGGGGCGCCAGATATTGAATGGCCTACGCCTCCGGCAGTTCAGGCCAGATGACATCCGGCGCTGTGCTGGTATTTGTTGCCGTCACCGCGTCAATGTAATCCAGCACAGCGTTAAGCCGGGTTGTTTCTGCCTGCATCAACTTCCGTCCGGCCTGTAATTTCAGCTGAATCAGACTGATGGAAGCCATTGCAGCATCAATCAGTGACTGACGCTGTGCTTCTGCCGCGTCTACTGCGGCGCTATGCTGTGCCTCAGTATCGGTCACCCATTTCTCACCATCCCATTTATCGTATGGCGTTAATGGGGCGATAGTGGTTGTATTTTCGGGGTAATCACCCGGTGCTGTGATTTCTTTGGCATCTCCCGTTTCGGTGTTATAGACGATTTCACCGCGATGGTCTGGCACATATTCCCATGAATTTAAATCTACAGAACGGCAAATTGTATAACCAGCCTTATATGTACCAGGAGCGTCTAAACAGGAATATGCTGGAATACCGACACCCACTGCAAGATATTCAGTTGATGCAGAAATATATTCCCGAGTTTCACCATCGTAGTTATAGACGGTAATATTCCCCGCCTTCGTGGCAATAAACTCGCTATTTAATACTGCGTTATCCATTATGCAGCCCTCACGATAAAGTTAAATGCAATATTTCGTGGACG